>Ga0326597_10000571_pt1 | contig 65361 bp, 99 predicted proteins | sample RVTome_12_FD_203789 | JGI IMG/M metagenome (GOLD analysis project Ga0326597, IMG submission 203789) | Soil microbial communities from uranium-contaminated site in the Upper Colorado River Basin, Wyoming, United States - RVT100D185 | ecosystem: Environmental > Terrestrial > Soil > Contaminated >...
TCACTTCATCTTGTGCTGAGTATGCCATCGCATACAATTCTGCACGTGAATAGTCCCGCTGGACAAAACACCAATGATCAAAATCAGGGAGGTATAGCCATCTTGCTATCTCAGGTTGATTCTGAATATTAGGACGAGAGGCTGCGAGTCTGCCTGTCGCTGTGTTGCCTTTAGCACCAGTTCCATCCCGCCCTGTTTCTTCGTCCTTAGACTCTGGGAGATATTGCGGGTGAACCCATGCAGTCTCGTTTTCATTCGCAGGGAGAGCGTACGTGCCAAGGTTCTTAACCACACCACGAATATCTAAAAGTAACTGGAAGATTTCATCACGACAACGAGGATCATCCTTCCATGGCGCTTCATCCTTCTTTTGTGCGTACTCCGTTTTGATATATTCTCGTGTCTTCATTACTGCGAGTTCATTCACAGTAATCCCTTCCTTTTTTGTTCGATGGATAGGAAGGCCCCAGTGACCATAGAAAAGTTTACACATATCTGGATTAGACCCCGGATCAACATGAGGAAAAATTTCAGACCACTTACCTAAATGAACGAGTAATTCATCTGAAAGTTGGGTTGTCCACTCGGAGGCGTAGACTTTATTGATCCGTAATCCGCCAGCAGTCATATCGGAGAGCACCGGGAGAGTCTTCATCAAGCCTGGACCCCAAGGAAAATTCTTTCCACTAAAGAGGGGCCACATACCGAGCCCTTCCATGAGGGTTTGTCCTGTTTTTTCTAGCTTGATCGTGACAAAAGCATCCTTTGCAGAGTATTGTTCATCGTCGTATCCAGACTTTAGATGCTCCCACTTCCAACCGTACAAGTCAAAATGAAGCGTCGCGACTCGTCCGAGAGCTTTACTCAGATCTGGTTGAAGGACAACACTCAAAAACATGGTGTCTACTGTTTCGTGCTCGTCTGTAATTTTCACACCTGCGGCAATCAATCGCGGTCGGTCGAACGCTTCGTTGTGAAAAACAAGAACTCGACTTTTGTCTGAGACTAGTTGATTGAGTAAATCTAATGCGTATTGATCCCATAAAAGCGTGGCCGTGATCTCTCCATCACTAAACGAAACACGGTCGATAACTTCATTATCGATTCCATGAGTCTCAATGTCAATAGCGAGAGTAGCACCGAATTGTCTGTCTTCTAACCTCTGCGTGCCGTACTCAAGCCCTAGCCTATCCCGGCCTACAGATGGGGAGATATAGTAAGAAAACTTATCATCGAGCAGATCAATCCCACCATTCACAACTCGGCGTGCTCGGAGCACATCTACTTTAAATGCGGGTTGAACCGCGAATCCAGTGAGCCTGAGATGATTTAAGTCAAAAGTTGGGATGATAAACCCAGAAAAGGCGGGAGGAAGAATTGCTTCGCCTCCCACACTAACCCATTTATATCGAGGATCACCTTTTATTCGTCCCGTCTTTTTACTCCCAGTTTTATACTCTCCGATTTGTGTCCATTTTTGCTGGACAACGGGAAGAGTTTGGTCGCGTGGGATAAGGTATCCTCGTGTGTCTGCGATGTGTTCTTTAATGCCAGTAATATAGTATGTCGCGAACCCCCCCATTGGAAGGATAACTACAGGAGAGGATTCTTCTATCTCTTTAGAGAATCGAGGGAGTGCGTCACGTAACTGCGTAACTGATGGACGTTTCCCGGTGTTCTTTGGAGGTTCTTCCAAGAGATACACTACTCGTACATCCGTCTTAAGAATCCCTGACTCATGAAGTTTCTGCCAAAACCAAGCGACAACACCTTCATCATCCATGAACGGCAAAATAAATAAATAGGGTGCGTCTTTCCGTCCTTCTACCATTCTCGCCCCCTCAAATCTTCAAGCCTAATTTCTCGTAACTCACAAGTCTCATTTCGGTGCAATCTCCCCCCTTGTCCCGGCCGAGTGTTCAGCCACCAAAGAAGATGGACAGGGATCAACCATTGCCATTTTCTGCGCATCCAGCGTAGCACTCGCATATCCGATTTTTCGCTCGGACCTCGGTAAATATTACAGGCGGCACAAAGAAGCCGAACATTTTCTAGTGTTGATAGACTACCAGCAATAATGTGGTCTATGTTTAACCTACGATTATTCTGTTTCGTTCCTAAAACAAATGGACCGCCCTGCGCATGAAAGAGCCAAATTAGCCACGCCGGTATCCCGCAAATCCTGCAACGTTCTTTTGGGTCAACGAGGGATTCTGCCAATACCTGTGCTGCGTGATTATCAAAATTGTATCTATTTCTCATACGTCGAGCAAGTCCATTTATCCGACTACTCGTTCTTCGGTGGTACTCTCTTTGTGTACTTACGTTTCTTTCTTTCCATCGGTGCTTGCGTAGGTTCTCGCACGGAATGCACCGCTTCTGCTTGTCCCTTCTCGTTTGTTTGTGGCATCGGTTGCATATTCGTTTCTGTTGGACCATTCCCTTCGTTCTCCTTCGACTCGCGCGCCAGACCAAAGGAGATCAAGGCGTTGGCTAATGCAGTAGAAATCGCATCTGTTGCGACTTGAACAACGTAGCCTTTCATGTCTGGAATATCTGCTTCGGGAATAGGGAATGTCATACCGTCGATGACAACAACACCATTCTCAAGGTCAATCCCTTGTACACGCTCAAACCGGGGGATACCTCTGGTCAAAGAAACACGAGACTCGGGTGGAAGTAAATGTTGGTGTGGAGATTCTCGTATGTTTTCTTCTGGAACTCCCATATGTTCAGCCAGTAATTTATCTCGCCTTGCCTGTTCTTCTGGATCGAGTGCGCTTGGAATCGGAGGGGGTGCATTCATCGCGGCAGATCGAACCAGAGTCGGTGCTTCTGCTGCGATTACTGATTCTCCCCGGAATGTGGCTCGCCCCATTGGGCGACCTCTGTTGTGCTCTGCTACCTGATGCGCGAGGCGAGTGAAAGGATTATCCTTTTCAAACACTTCTCTTCCATCACTCATTATGACTCCTGTGAAACTGGCAAGAACGACTCTGCTTGTGTTTGCCTATCGTACTTAACATTTTCTCCCTTGTTCGGAGAATTAACTAGATTCATAACAACAACTTTGCCGACTAGCGGGCTAGGAGGCATCCCCCCAACAGGGAAAAGACTCTTCAATAGAGCAGCCTTCAGCCCGGGCTCCCTCGGGGCGTAGCCGGTCGCGCGCAAAAGTGTCTGTAATGTTCCGACAGACCTAAAATTCATTGCGGCAAGACCATCATCCTGGACTGCACCAGCTAGAACAGGAAAATTGATATAGACACGAGTCCAAACTTTTCGTCCAACATTCTTATTCTGTGGATCACCACTAGGACGAATTTTGGTTACAACTTGAAAACAAGTATGTCCTTTTGGTGAACGCGAGGATGCAGCTTCCTCGATCACTGCAATCTCTGACCACCGGAAATATTCATCACCAGTTTTCTTGTCAATCGCTACTTTCGCCCCCGCAGGTGGACGAACATTGGGGTCCATTGCCGCGTCAGCAGCAGCTTGGGCTTCGGGGGATACATCTAGAAACTCCGGTACTTTAATCTCTTCGCTCATGCGCTCTCCTGTGTGAGTTTACTTCTCATTTGTACAAACTCTAAATACATGTTCCAGAAATTCACTGGATTCTTGTCAAGAGCAATTCTAGAAAGACCATTCCCCTTCTCATAATCACCTTCCCGCATCTTCGCAATGTATTGACCATCATGGTCTGTGACGGCGATCACTTTCATCGTGGGGACAGAATCACCCGGAATCAGAACTGGATCACGAATCAAACGGATCACTGTGCTGAATTTTGCTGGAAGGTCTTGTGTCATTTTCCGGCCCGGGTGCGACGGCCCACCAACAACACCTACATTGCCAACCTGTTTGCTATCTTCGTGACAAATAAAAATGATATGCATGTCCCGTTGCTTATCAAAAATCGTGTCGATAAATCCACGAGAAAGAGACTCAATCCCCTGATAATCACTCCGGTTCGGAATTGCTTGTCCACCGTCATTAGGGTCGCCAATTTTGTAATGCATTTCTCTGTCAATAGCACCCGTGTTCGCAGCATACTGAATACAATCCATCGCAACTTTTGTGTAAGTATCCACGACGATTGTTTTGACAGTAGGGAATACTTTCTTCCAATCTGTCATACAAAACTGTTGAAAGTTGGTGATCGGATCACCTTTCTTGATCTCTCCTGTTTCTGGGTCCGTCCATTCCGTCCGAGGCTTAATCACCTTGATCCTCCCCGACATTCGTTGCTCGGGGGAAATGGAGTGGAGGAATTCTGAATTCTCATCTGCTGCGTAAAGAAGAATGTCACCGAATGGCTCTTCTGGAACACAAAGACCAAATCGACTCTTCCCTACACCAGCACTTCCGTAAAGAATAATACGTTCTCTGTCACTCTCGTTAAGAGTAGGGTCGAAAACTTCTAGTGCCACATAACCTCCTATATGGTATGAACTTACAGGGGAGTATAGCACGGCCCCTGGCCCCTGTCAAGGGCGAAAAGCTGAAGCAAGAGCGTGCTCTATGTCCCGGTCGGACAAAGGTTTAGGTCGGCACATAACATTTCCATAACAAAGAGCTTCCCTTGCTTGGTCTTTGTTAATTCCTAGCTCGTATAATTTCCTCGCTGTGTGCCACATCGCGTCATGTCGTCCCGGTTCCTCCCATCCTTCTATCAGAAATTTCTTTGCCTTCAATGTTAAGTGGGGGAACGCTAGTGCCCAAGCTGCCCCCTCGGGGAGTGTCGAGGTCTCTGGTTGGGTGAATTCTTCGGGCGGTGTGCCGACAATGAGTAACTTTGTCAAACCTATGTGTGACTTTCCTTCTTGAAGAAGAGTCGTTTGCCGTCCAGTTTTTGTGTTGAGAGTTCCAGGGCATCGCATCAACCGAGGAAGATCACGAGTACTTGGGTCTATCCGGCATCCGAGTAGTTCACCAATTTTTTCATCTAGTCTACGGAGCCAATATCCATGAGTGCGCGAAACATCCGATCTAGTGTACAAGAACAGATTGTTCAACTTCTCGCCCACAAGTTGGTCTCCTTCTGTCATGAATGGAGTATCTTCGAGACGAACCCAAGCTTGTGCCCCTCTCCCCGAATCAATAATCAATGGTTCGAGGTTCCTTCCCATCCATTCTCCGAGTGAGATTAATACTTCTTCTAGGACTGGTTCGGGCCTGGGAAAATCAGCTACAGGATCAACGTCAATAAGAAACCACGACCAATGTGACACATCTTTGGCCGAGTGTCTTGTGCCAGGAGAGGGGAAGGCAGGGTTAGGTGCGATATAGAAATTGTAGTTAGGAAAGGTAGCGATTGCTAGCTCTAACTCTCGTGCTGTACTAGCATAATCTCCTACCCGATGACTTCTATCGTGGTTCTGTGCCATCCAACGAATAACAGAGCCTTTAGGATGAGGGAGAAGGGACCAAAGTTTCTCGGTATCTGTCATGTAATTAGTACTTCCTCCCCAGGCTGGTACGTCTCTTCTCTGTCTTTGAAGTAGTTAGGATTATCTAGTTCAATCTCTCCATTGAGCACACGGAAGTAAGGGTCGATGACGTTATGAAAATATCCGTCGTTCATGGATTCGTTGGGGAGTGGGATTCTTCCTTCTTCCTGATACCGTCGCTCAGTTTCTCTCATCTCCCAAGCGTAGAGACTTGCTTCCTCCATCATTTTTTCATTCTGCTCAGGAGAAATATTTACTACCCCCTGCCAGAAAATTTCATCTACGCCATGAAGGATCTTCCCTTCTGGGTTCTTCTTCGTTGGAACGCCACGATACTTTAGTTTACGAAGAAGGTTTAAGACCGTCCCACCGTAAGGAATCTCAGGATATTTCCTGCTCATCGCGTAAGCGTATACGTGTTCATGTAAATGCCGAGTAGCTAATTCGGCGTACATAGCAAAATTAACTCCTGCTGCAAGGCCTCGATTTTGAACGTGACATAACCTGCCCCAGAGAATAGCCATTCTATCTGGTCTACCACGAAAGAAAATATCATGATGAAGTGGCGATTGGATAAGGAATGGCTGCTCCACTTCGAGTGGAGGATTTTCAATGGGGTAGTGGTCTTTCCATAAGCAGAGAGGTTCAGCATACGCGGCCAAATCTTCAAGTGCATCTGCCGCGTCTTGCCTATCTTTCATATTATTGGCATCCGAGAGTGCGATACTCCACTTATCTGCGTATCTTTGGATCACTTCTTCCATGGGGATTTGTTCTATAAAATAGGATTCGAACAATTGATGAAGAAGTTTTCCGAACCTAAGTGGGCGACCCTCTTCAACTGGTACGCGGTTGAGAACCCATTTGGAAAGCCAACGATAGCGGCAGGTCATGAAGTCTTGGACCGAAGAAACGTTGACAATATACTTATCCACAGTATTACTCACTGTCTGCTCCTTCCACCGCTCCCCCCTCATTCGCCCAAGCCATTGTTTCCTTCTCAATCGCCGCAACTTCTTCATCTTGTGGTGGCGTGACTTTTGCTTCTGTTGCCAAAAGTGTCGGCTCGGGGAGGCCGACCATTGCAGTTCGGCGGAAGATGATTGCTCCTAGTCCAATTCCGTTTGGAAGAACGTTGAATACTTCCCACCCCTCAGGACCATTGACAATAGCTGTCATGTAATCACCAAGATTTTTTGGTGTTCCTGTTTTCTCGTCATACCCTGTCCCATTGTATGCTTTACTCACTGACCACCACTCAACCGGATTGATAACCCACTGCTCCTTCCCATCCACTTCTCGGCGGCGAGCACGTTTGTATAAGTGGACAAGGTGCTGGTCGATATCGTACTTTTCTACGTCGAGAGTTTTTTCAGGATTCTCTTTCAGTCCTTGGCTATCTTGTTGGGGAGCTTGTTCTTCCTCGATTTTTTTTGCTAGTCTCTTCTCTAATTCTGTAAGCTTCTCTGATGGAATCTGACTTTCTGGCATCGGACTTTCTGGCATCTTTCCTCCTAGAAGAATTTACCTTGGTTCATTGTTGGCAAAACACAAATAATCTCTGGATGATACTCGAACCCTTCAACTTCCCATTCCTTAATCACTTTAGAAATAAACACCCAATCGGAAAGTCCAAGAAGATGGGGTGGAAAATCCGCCATTCTTGGAATTCGGTTCTTGTTGTTAGGTACGACGATCTGTTGACCACTTACCTCACAAGCTTGAACACTATTCGAAAGGATTCTTCCTGTGTGTTGCATGGCAAAGATGTGCGGCCTTGAGGAGTGTACCACCCTTTGCCGGATCGAGTCAACTGCTCCTTCGGGGATACTATCGTCGTCCCCAATAAACCATAAAAAATCACCTTTTGCTTCTTTAATTCCTAGATCACACGGAGTACAACCATAATCACCCACTCGGGTGGGTGTCTCTAAATACCGAACAGTAGGATATAATCCACAAAGTTTAGTGATATATGGGTCGAGTGGGCCATCCCCGACGACGATAAATTCATCTTGTGGCTGTAATTGTTTAACGACATCGAGCAAAAGAACAGCCAGAGACGACCGCCCAATAGTGGGACAGATTAATGAAAGTGCTACGCCAGTGCGTTCAACCATTTGATTACAGTGTCCTGTTCATGGTCAGTCATATCAGGGAACATCGGGATTGAGAATACTTGTCGTGCTAGTTTTTCTGCTACAGGCCAGGGTCCCTGCCCCTGTGACTCTTGAACAAAGACGGGTTGCATCGGGACGGGGACAGGATAATGGATAAGGGATGGGATTCCAGCCTCGTTCAATCCTCTGACGATGCGATCTCGTTGAGGATGTTGGAGCACGTAAAGATGATAGACATGGGTATTGTAAACTCCACACCGAGGCGTTGTGTACTTTCTGTCAAGTCCGACCCGATATCGTTCAGCGAGTTGTTGTCGCTTCTTGTTTGATTGGTCTAGATACTTTAGTTTTACTCGAAGAACAGCCGCTTGGATTTCATCGAGACACGAATTCAACCCATCATATTTGTGGAGATACCGATCAATCCGACCTCCATCGCGGAGAACACGAGTAAGACTGTCGATCACAGGGTACTTAGTAACTATCCCCCCTGCTTCTCCAAACGCTCCAAGATTCTTTGTCGGATAAAAAGAGAAAGCCGCAGCATCACCCCAACATCCGGCAAAGACCCAATTATGGGTTGCACCGTGAGCTTGTGCTGCATCTTCGATCACGATAAGTTTATATTTCTCTGCGATGTGCTTTATCTCTATCATGTCCGCTGTCTGCCCATAAAGATGGACAGGGATGATCGCCCTCGTTTTTCCTGTGATAGCAGATTCGATCTTTTCTGGATCAAGACAGTATATATCTGGGTCAACATCTACAAAAACATTCTTTGCCTTTGTCGCACGAACGGCAAGGGCTGTATACGCCACATTGTGCGCAGGAGAAATCACTTCATCTCCCTCTCCGATTGCAAAAGCTTTCAATGCAATTCTAATCGCGTCTGTCCCATTCCCTACACCAGCGCAGAAAGGCATACCTAGATATGCAGCAAATTCTCTCTCAAAAGCAAGACCATGATCACTAAGAATGTATTTCTTTCTTTGTACTACATCAAGGATCGCCTCGATAATTTCGCTTTCATAACTTTCACAAAAATCTAGATTAAAATTCATTTTTTAACCCCATGATACCTGAGGATTTCTTCATAGATTTCTTCTTGTCGAGGATCATTTTTAATAATACCCGAATGATAAAGCAATTCCGCTTCCTCTGTCTCCCCAACGATCTGCCATCCAAGTTCTTGATTCAAGTGGCGGATAGCGCCATTGTCTTTTCTCTGTGAGCCTGCAAGTGGGCCGTTCGCTACTTCTAGATAATGTTTAATTATCTCTCTCCCGTACCCTCTTCCGTGAGCAGCGGGCACAACACCAAACATAGGAGTAGTGAAATCACCCTTCTTTTGGACAACAGAAAATGCGACAAAATACCATGGTTCGTCTACGGGAGTGTAGAGGAAAGCTTTAACCTTTGAGTGGTCTAGACTCGTCCACCATATTTTTTGTTTCTGTTCACTGATTTCTGGGATGTAGGAAATCGTCTCCATATCAGAACGAATCGCATTGAAAATTTGTCGCATCAATTCGACTTGTATTGGTTCGCGAATTGGATGTGGTATCAATTTATCTGTGTTTTCTTTGGTCATGGCTTCACCTCCTCGTCGTGAGCACGGAGAGCGGCCTTCACCGGAATACATGGGCACCAACCGTGCTTTGCTATCTCGCGCAGAGCATTCGCCAATCGTTCTGCGTCCGCGCGAGCGTCGCGCAAGTCTAATGTGAGCGTAGAGATGAGCGCACCACAACCGCATGGCGTGTCTGCCCCGCTCACTCTTCTCAACTGCTCATTCGTTATTCGCACGCTGCCCTCCTTTCGCGCTCGCCACGATGTCCTCCGGGCGCAGGGCGCGGATGCTGTCGTAGATGTAGCTGGGGGTCGAGTGCAGCAACCCGGCGCAGTCTCGGCCCTTTTCGGCGGCGGCGATCAGCGCCAACCGTACGCCCTCGCGCAGCCCGCGTGCGTAGGCGGCATCGGCTCTGGCGATTTCCTTCTCCTGGCGTTCCTTGTGCATGTCCTTGGTCGCCTGCGCTTCGTCGCGCTTGGCGCATGCCGCATCGAAACAGCGTTGGCATGCCGCCCCGCCTTTGTGACCGCAGGCCCACTCCATTTCAACGAATGAGTTCGGCATCTTCTCAGCCGCGCGATTCTTTAGTGCGTTCACAGCGGCGTCGCGCTCGGCCTGTGCGGCGAGTAGGGCATCGAGGGCCTTGACCCATTCATCATATGGCACTTCATCCCGCGTCAGTTCTCTCATAGTCCCTCCACCACCGCGAGGGCATCGTCCTCTGTGATGAAAAAGAAATCTTTATATGGTGTCCCGACGAATGGCTTTGTGACAATCCTATCCCCTACATTAACTTCTGGTGCGCGCCGTGTTCCGTCCTTCACTCTTCCACCATTCCCAACCGCGATCACTTCAGCGAACATGGATGGCTCATCCGTAAGATTCACAACCTCGATCATACTCGATGTCAAAGCTTGTGCCGCCAGACGTTTGATTAAAATTCGTGGTCCTGTTACTCGGATGGATTGTTCCATTGTTCAGTTACCTCCACTTTTGCTATCCCGCTAAATGTTATCGGGAGATACACCCGAGCAGAATCATCTAAGCTGGCTCGGGTGTGCTCTAAGTAGCCAATATGAAACTCACATGCCCCCTGAGCGTACAGTTTTTCAATTTGACGTAACACTTCCACGCTGCCAGCAACATCTACTGGAACACTCAAAGGAATAGGAATTTCTGCAAACGATGTAAGAAGGATCATCCCTCACTCCCCCCTTGTCTCTCAACACCATACAGTTTATTCGCAGCATCTCGCAACTCATTAATGTCTCTCCAAAATCCCCACGGCACTCCACTATGTGGATCAAAAGCTGGATAATTCGCAATTCTGAAAGCGACCGTGAGCACTTCATCCTCTAAATGCGAGAGTTGACGAATGGCTTCAAGAAATCTCTGCTCGTTCATTCTCTCCCCCATTTCTTCAGTTGAGCCTTGTTCCAAACTACAAAAATATCTCCACCCTCATCATCTGCCACTCGGGAGGCAGAGTGAAGGGATGTGAAGATCATAGCACGTTCTGGAACATCTGTCCATGCGGGAGTACCGTCATCAATTGTTGTGTAATAAGCGTAACATCCCATCTCGTCAGCACCGACATGCCCCCCACCAAATACTCCTACTACATACCAAGCACTTAATAGTGTTGGACCACTCATTCGAATTCTACCTCCGAAAGATGTGTGGGCAAATTACCCCGGTCGAATAGCCATCCTGTATCAACCCACTTAGACTGGAATGGAATCTTTAAAAGTGTGAGAAGGTCTTCTAATTCAATCGTGTGGTTTTCTGTGATGAGGATCTCATCCACATATATTCCGCACCAGTCGTCATTACGAACAATATCAAGTTTCATCACTCTTCCTCCTTAATATTGCATCCACCCCAAAACTTGAAGTGGATGAAAATCGTCGTTACACCGAGAACATCTGTGCAATCCATCTGTATAAATAGGGAACTCTGCCCACTTATCACAAGTTGGGCAGATAGTAAAAAATGGTTTCAAATTCCTTTTTTTTTACTTATCGTTGGAGTCATCTTTCCTCCCTTGTTTCTGCGCCCGCAAAGATTTAGCTGTGAGTTGTTCTAGCTCATTTTCTTCTGTGAGGATCTCATCAGCTTCCTCAAGGTCATGCTCTTGAACAATTTTTTTCAATTTCTGCTTGTCCATGGCTTAATTCAAACTCTCCTGCTCACTCTCATCACCATCAGGGCTCAATCGGTTAAGAAGGAAACGCACCGCCATCGCTGCTGTTTGTAAAGCCTCTTCGTTGATCTCATCCTCCATCTTTGCTACTTTTTCTGCTTGACACCCACAAAGATTGAACAGGTGTTTTTCTTGATACTCCGTCCGGTCAAGCGCAGCCTTTAACAACTCTCCTACCTCTTCACCAACAATCGCAGCTTGACGCACTAGGTCTTTCGGCCAAACTGGGTGCTTTTGTTCTGCTTCATTGAGTTTGTTCGCTATCGCAGCGACTAAATATTGATACGCCTTTAAGTTCATAAATTCCTTATGGAGTTACAGGGAGAGACTTGATGCGCTTCCCTTTAGCCCGAGGCACTCGTACAAGATCATCAGGGCCGAGTGTCCGATGACAACTCGAACAAGAGGGGATTCCTGCATAATAATCCTCTCTCTTAATGTATGAGTCCGACATGCAGCACCGAGACAACATATCTGCAATCGGATACGATGATGGCTCACCACTAAAAACTGCATAATCCATCTGATAGTTTAACACCGCAAAAAACCCGCAAGGATCTGTTAGTGCTCTCATATATTTTTCAGAAAAATTCATGCTGTTCCCTCGTCTTCAAGGTTCCCACTCTTGCACTTAGAACATACTACAGGAGCGGCCTCTTCACCTGGGTGCCAAAACATAACATTTCCACAAACACGACATTTACATCTTAAGTGCGTAGCCCCTCCCATACGGGGTGAACACATACCCCTTCCCGTTTCCTAGAATCCTAGTAAACACCTTGCGGTCAATGGATTAGCGCCTTTTACGTCGCTTATTCATGCCAGAAAACATGCATCTTTTTCTGGCATCAAGGCAACTTATGCTCATGGTGCCCTCTCTGCGAGTCTGTATGTTCTATTCGGTCCATCTTCAGCAAAATTCTTCTCAACGAGATATGGCATGAGTCTACGTATTCGTCTCTCAAAAGAACGGAATTCTAGCCCACTCGGTTGGTTCTCTTCCCATATCGTGCGAGCGATCTCACCGATCTTGAAAAATTCTCCCTTGTGTGCTCGCAAGAGAGCGAGCACTTTGTCTTCTTCTGAGTCTGACGCCGCTTGAAGTGAGATATCTTCAATGTCTGGTGGGATCTCACCTTCTTCTGCTTCTCGGTGGAATTCTAGTCGTGCGGTTTCTTCATCTACACGGAGCCAGTAATGAAAATTATCAGGTTTCAATCCCCGGAAGCGTTTGACTTTTAAGAGAAGTTTGTCTCGGGGGGCTCGGGGTGGATGCATGATATGGAACCAGTTGTCGAGTGCCGCTTCTTGTGCAGAGCCACCGCGCCAGCTTTCACCGTGGTTGTATTCGGTTGGCTTACCGGAGTGATGGATAAGGATGATGCAAGCATGTGTGACTTCAGCGAGCCAGCGAACGTTACGAAAGACGTAATCCATTTGAGTGTTATCGTTCTCTGGGGTACGAGTCATTGACGCTAATGTATCGAGCACGATTAAATCTGTTCCTTTTGTGGATTGCGTCTCTGGTTCTTCAACAAGTTCATCCCCCACCCAATAAGAACGTGTCTCCACACCCTCCGAGTGGACTTGCTCGATTGCTGTCCGAGCGAGTCGCATGACGGATTTTTGATCCTCTAGGAGCAGGTCGGGCTTGAGAATAAAATGCATCCTATCGTCAAACGGATTCGTTCTCCGGGCTCCCATTTTAATCTCATGATCGTATAATTCCATTTCAGTATGGAAAAGTTTCCGCATTTGTTGGGCGTAATCGTGGATTGAAGAGTCCTTCCCCACGAATATCACGTTCCCCATTGTTGCATCGAACTCGCCAAGAAACTTTGTTCCTGTTGCAATTGCGCGAGCAAATTCAGCCGCAAGCCAGGTTTTTCCCACGCCTGGGTAGGCGGAGAGCCCAGTTACAGTTGCCCGTGGTAAGATTTTACGGATAATCATTTGGGGAGGGGGAACAGTAAGAAGGTCGCGGACATTCCATATACGATAAGGTTCTACTTGAGTTAAGTCTAGTGACATTACTCCTTCTTTACTTTAGTTGGTTAAGGATAATCTCAACTGCGCGCATTTCTGGCAGCCAAATTCCTGCGAGCCGACCATTGTCTATCGACCCTATATCAATGCACCACGAGTTTCTATCTCGCTCTACGTTGTTTTGTCGTGTGTGACCAAAAATCTGTGGCATACCATGCCAAAGCCTCTCTACAAAATCTCTCCACAAAATCCCACCAGCTTCGTGATACCCCCCTCGCCATCTGCTGATCGCTGTGATAATATTTCCACCCTCCAGAATCGCTTGGTGGGGATCAGTTTTCCCCTCCATGTATGTTGGGTGAAGACCCGCGTGAGTGATAAGATGCCCGTGTCGCATGATCGCCATAAGTGGATTGACTTTCTCCATAAGCTCGACCACTCGGGGGGTAGGAGGGTCATATCCACGAAAACTAGATGTAACGTCCACTACTGCCCGGTCATGGTTGCCCCAAAGAACGTAGTCAACCCAATTATAATCGGCCACCATAGACCATGTGACGTAATCCCGTTTATGCGTGTGTCTGTCATACTGACCAAGATCACCCACTTGGATCACTTCTGCGTCTTTATCTGTGCGTCGGTTTTCTTCGTCAATGATTCCTTCTTGACGGAGAAGGGCTTGGAGTCTGTCATGGTGACCGTGAACATCACCGATGACTAGACAAGGGATTTCTCTTTGATCGACTTTCACTACCATATCAGTCTCCCTTCACTGAAATGATCTGCTGGAGAGTGTGGATCGGCCGGACTAATTCTTTCGCTTCTTCCATGACAGTATCAATGTCTTTATACGCACCCGGGCTCTCGTCTACGATAGAATCACGAACCCGTGTTTCGATTCCCAAGTCTTGCATCATCTGACGAAGATTATCTTCTGTGAATTCCTCACGTGCGCGCCGTCTACTCATCCGACGACCGGCTCCATGAGGGGCGCTGTTAAATGAACCTGGATGACCAAGCCCCTCGACAATATACGAACGGGCACCCATGCTGCCTGGAATGAGTGCTTTTTCACCTACTCCCGCGAAGATAGCGCCTTTACGTGTGATTAGGAGTTTCTTCCCGTCGTATTCTTCGTTCGTAACGTAATTGTGGTGGCAGTTGATGCGCTCCATCTCAAGCCCGGCAGGACCAGTAGGGAACTTACCCTGCAAGATCGTGTGGTAGAGTTCGTCGAGTGCCCGGTCCATCATTTCTTCTCTATTCAACAAAGCAAAATACTGACACCACATTACTTCTTTCATATACTCCCAATATTCCTCACTCTCTTTGACCAAATATGAAAGATCTGGGTCAGGTAGAAATGCGTCATACTTATATCGTTTTGCTTGGCGCTTGGCAACTTGGGTCCAGTGGTTGCCGGTTTTGTTGCCGACTGCGCGGGAACCAGAGTGAAGGATAACCCATACTTCTTCACCGCCTTCATCAGTAAAAGTGCCCTGCTCGTCATGCTCCCACGCAGCGAGAGAATGACCAATGCATACTTCAATAAAATGATTGCCTCCCCCCAACGAGCCGACTTGATTCCGCCACTCATGGGCGCGAGCATTCATGTGATTGCTATCTTCCCATGTTACTTTCGCTCTCTCTTCAAGAAGTGCGATTCGTCTCTCGGCACTTGGTAGAATTCTACTATTCATGCCAAATGGACCAATTCCTGTTGGGATTCGTCGTTCGATGCCCTCTCGGAGTGTGCGGAGATGAGGATATACTTGTGCGGGTGTGAGAGAAGTTTTGACTGCGATCATGCCACAGCCAATATCTACTCCTACACAGGCAGGCATGACTGCCCCCTCGGTGGCGACGACTGTGCCTACTGTGCTGCCTTTGCCTAAGTGACAATCGGGCATTACTGCTACACCATGGACGAATGGCATCGAAGCTGTACGTGCGATTTGTTCCAGTGCTTGAGGTTCGATAGCATCTTTGTCGGTGAAATATCGAATTTTACTCAAGATGATCCTCCTTTAAAGATACTCGACAGTGACTTTGAGGCGAGGGGGTTTATTCTGTCTTTGATACTGAACTCGCCCTGTGCCATTTCCGCGGGTGAGAGTCTCCATGACTGTAGAATGCATATACCATCCTGACCACTCGGGGCGAGATGGGGTACTCCACTCGAACTCGTATCGCCAGTTAGATTTTAGGGCTATGATGTCCCAGATGTAGAGAAGTCGTTTAACTAACGAGAGTTTCATCTATCCTTCCTTTATCTCTACGGAGGCTAATCCCACAAAGCAGTCATCTAGTCCTAAATTAGCAATGGCGTCAATCGGGGCTTCATATCCGCACGCCGTGATATTTACATATAGCAACACTTCTCTGTCTGGCCCTAGCACTTTCCAAAATCGAGTTGGCTTCTTCATCACGTCTCCTTTGTTATTACTCGTTATGTTGACCTATGTGCTGGCCGAGTGACCGCGAAGCAGCCACTCCCCCGAGTTTTGATGACCGCAAAGCAGCCATCGCAAGGTTCCACTTGTCAACGTGAGGTACTCCAAACCTTTGTTCCCTATATGGCGGGAGCCACGGGAGTTGAACCCGCATCATTCCGCTCGACAGGCGGATGTTCTGCCTTCTGAACTTCGCTTCCAATTTTTAGGACCGTGGCCGGGCTTGATACCGGCTCCCACTAGCTAGTGTTGCCATAGTACCTTGCAAACCCTCTAGCGTAGGGTAGCACTATGCATGGGCCTACAACAAGGCGTGTCCTTCCACGCCGCACGGTCTATTCACTTATTTTTAGATCTCCAATCTAGTCCCCCAAGTAGGATTCAAACCTACATCCTTCGCGTTCGAAGCGCGCTGCTCCATTCGTTGAGCTATTGGGGGGAATTAGAATAACCTGAGCAGGGGCATGAAAGCTGATCCACTCAGGAGCAATAGTGTCTGGTTTTGTTTGGCATCTCTGCCCATATCCCCGGACCAGCAACCGGGCGCGCAAGTTACTTCCGCTTGGCAGCCTGTGCGACACGATTCGCAAGGTTTTGCTCAATGGCGGAGAACACGTCAGAAACCGTGGCGTCCGCAAACGAGATAGTGCGCGTGATGTTTCCCTTCATTTGTTCACCTGTAAGGGAGACTACAAGACGAACAACGCCCTTACGGTTTGCTTTGTTGGTGCGGGGACGGCCGCGACCGTCTGCACCAACGCGATTGAACTTAGTCAGTGATATCACCACCTTTCGGAGTGAGATAGGCTATAAACTCTTTTTTAATCTTTCTCGATACAGCACATTCCTACCATACCTCTTTTGTCCATCCAGGGTGTCTCGAAAAAGTCACGTTCACCATGACATACATCACAGTACCATCCGTGTGTCTTATGAAAAATTACCCCTCCTACTCCGCAAGCAAGGAGAATCACTCCAAAAATAAGTTCTATCATAGAATTCCTCTCACTCCCATCTCTGCCATTCTCAGCAACGCTTCCGCGTTACCAAGTGCATCGTTGACAGGATTGTGGTCGTGTCGTGCGCGACGAAGGTGTTTCCATCCTGCGCGCATGTCTTTGTGCATACCTGCGTAGATGTCTCCTATGCGTCGGCCTGACCAGCCAAATACATTTCGGCCTGAAAATCTGTGGAGATAGTAGTTCATCCACATCCAATCGAAGGCTAGGTTATCAGTGATGAAAACTGGTTGTTGCCCCCCACTTGTTTCTGCTACCCAATTATCGAAATTAGTTATTGCGAGTACGGGGGGTGGGTAAGTTAAATGAGTTTTTCGTGTGATTTTAGAGATAGCTAGTGCGGCATCTTGCCACACAGAAGAGATAGGAGCACACTGACCAAAGAAAGTTGTCTCTAGCTTCTCATCTACTCTTATGGCTCCAAATGACACCATTGAGTATTCTGGAGGATATGGCCCATCTGCTTCTACATCTACGACGTAGAGAATTGGCTTGTTAGGCAATTGTAAACCTCTCTTTTGGGCTTGGAAGGGAAGTGTAGCACGGTCACGCGGGCCAGTCAAGTCCCGCGTCGGAGCGTTGCAAAATGCAACACCTGTCCACTCGGGGGGGAGCCTTTATGGACAAATAGGCCACTCAAAAAAGTGTGACAAAGTGTGACAGTGTGACAAAAAGTGTGACAATGGGACAAATTTGTGACACAAGCCTTTGTTAAATAGTGCCATTTCATTGGTGTTTTTCGTGTGACAAAAAAGCTGTCACAAACTTGTCACAAATGTTGTCTGTCCCACACTTAACGCTATGGGAGGCTTGGGGTTACGGGATTTGTGACAATGGGACAATCTTGCTCTAATATACACCCCTCTCACGATGTGAGGGTGTGTCACAGTTGAAAGTGACACCCCTCAATGCGAAGCTCGGGGTTAACTCCCCCCTTATAAGTTCCCCCCTCTTTTGTTAGGACTTTGTTAACTCCTTGGGGTCTGTTCCGACTGTTTGCTTGGGCACCAGCAAGATTGAATTAGGGGGGATGGTTCGGTAGTCATGATTCCCTAATGAGTCCATCTGGGGCGAAACTAGGAGCAACCCGCCCACTTCTAGAAGGTCAAACGGGCTCACGATTGGGGGTGAGGGGCGCTTGACACCAGTGCCATCGGGCTTACCCATTGCAAATGGCAGAGTTGCGGCGGAAAAGCCGAAGATTCCACCGAGTAGAAATGCAAGAATGACAATGTAACCAGAATCTGCTGATGATTTTGTCTGCATCTTGGTTAAATCTCCTTTTGGCAAATTGGGCAGCGTCGTTCAAAGGGACAAAGCGAGGAAAGTGGTAAGTCTCTTTCTTTAAAGTGAGCGGCAGAAATGGTTGACTCAACCCACTCTAATCCTAAGGACTGAATAAGAGCATCAAATTTGCAGACTAAATTTTGTGTTGATACGCGTAGGTCGCTTGCTTGCTGGAGCTTGTTGAGATCAAGTTCTCTTTGTAGCTCATGTCGGACATCTCTAATCCTACCGCTCATTTGGCTGAGACAGGAGCTTAGGTCAGAGATATTAGCTTCCATATTTTTGATTCGCTGGTGGTTGAACATTTATCCTCCTATTTTGACACCCAAACAGTCAATGCCGCGAGCATTTCGCCCGCTTTATATGCAAGAAAGCCAAGCGGTAAGAGCACATAAATGATAAATGCAACTACTCGTTGGAGTCTGTTCATCGTTTGCACGTTCTGGCGTTATGCCCTCGCTGCCCGCACTTTCCACATTTGCGCCCACTCGGGGGTGGGGCACTTCGGGGGAGGACACCCGGTGCATCTTGTACAATTTCACTAGGTTTTGTGTACTTTACTTTGTGAACTGTCATCCCTCGCTCCGCTTCTTTTTCATCTGCGGCTTCAGTTAAGAGTTGGTCGCTGTCGGAGATGAGAGTGTTGATGATTCCTCGAACAGCCTCATTCAGTACGCGTAGTTGTTCGTGTAGTCCTTTGGCTGCTATCAGCAGTATATTACGTTTGTCTTGTGTCTCCCCCATCTATTCGCTCCAATTCTATCGCGTCTGGGAATTCGGAGTAGACGATGCGATATGATTCGGCTAGTCCTTCAGTTTTGTGGAGTCGGAAAAGGCGGCGCTCAGGGTTGTCAGAGATTTGGATGATGACGAGTGATTGACCGTCATTCTCAATGAAGAACACAACCTCTTCTTTCATCTTTTTTCTCTCCATGAGGAGAGATATAGATTCGGATACTCCCTCATGACAGCCTCTAGTGCTTCATACTCTGTGGGATAGGGGCGGAGAATATCAATTAGTATACTATCATTCCAAATGTATGCGAGCCACCGACCGAAGTGATCTTGTCGAGTTGATACTCTAGTGATGTTTTCTAAGTCCATTTTAGTACCAATTCCATGAGATTGCAACCTTCCAGATGCGGAACCACCATGCATCGGGGTGTGTCGTGACGTTGATTAGTGGGTAGGAGGGCCACAAACTAGAAGTATGAATTCGTATTCCTTTGTGGGGGAAAGACGGATTCATATTTATTCTTACTGTATTGTGTTCAACTTCAACCCATTTCATTTTGCCTCCAACGTTGGTTTGAGCCAGACATTTCCCATGTCGCGCTCGAATACGATCATTCTTACGTGTGGATATAGCTCAAGAACCTGTAACGTCTGTAGAGTATCATATTTGAAACATCGAAACAGTTCTTCTCGTATTCTTTCTTTTGGGATCACTTGAAGATGCACTGCTAGTTGTTTAATGGAGTCAGTCAGGCGGCTATCTGGTTTCAGATCCTTCGTGACGAAGAACCTTATCGCCCTCAAGATTCGGAGTGGATCTTCTATCAATCTTTCTTTGGGATCACCGACGGCTGAGAGGACACCAGTGGCGAGACTGAGACGACCATTGTATGGGTCGATTAAACTACCAGCTTCGTCTACAGCCATCGCGTTACATGTGAAGTCTCTCCTAGCTAAATCATTCTCTAGCCTCGTTGGAGTGACTAACGATGGGTGGCGCTGGTCGCGGTATGTTGTCTCTGCCCTACAAAGTGTAAAATCCGCCGGGCCTTCAAAATCTTTTTCGAATCCGAATGCTCCGGCCTTGATGGCCCAATGTCCTCGGACGGTTACAAACTCGGGGATTGTTATATAGAATCGTACCCCCCGAGTGGACAGGGTTTCTAGCATTGACGCGAACGAGGGGGCTTCGACTGCAAAATCTATATCCTTCGTTTCGTGCCCTAAAAATCGGTCTCGGACAGCGCCTCCGACTAAGTAGATTTTCGGTTCGGTCATATAGCAATTACCATATAGTGAAAGAGTTTATCCTTTTTCTTACCCCCGGTTACGCGACGGTGTTGACGAATGAGTTTGGTTCCCGGAGGGCGGGCAATGGCTGCCCTCCTGGCCTCTGTCGCGGAGAGTCCCGCGTATAGGATTGTGTGCGGGGCAAATTGTATTGTAATTGTAGTTTGTTTTGTCATATTGCTCTCTTTCTGGATAAAGGAATATGGTGTTTCAGGGTGAAACTCTCTAAGTCACGAGGGAAGTATAGCATACCAGCACGGGTAAGTCAAACTTTTGTGTGTCCTGTCATGTGATTTTCCCTTTTTGTACTGCTTCTCGCAGCTTCGCTGTTGGACAGAAGAACTTTGGATCATACCCAAGGTTGATGAAAAAATTGAAAGCCATTGTGACCGTATAAAACGAGAATGAGGTCACAAACAAACTTTTCTCTGTTTCAGGGTCAAGCCCCCGGCAAATGATTTTTTCATCCTCTTCATCGAAGATGATAATCCCCTGATGCATGAGTGCCTCCTAGAACTTCTTTAATCGAGTTTGGGTCATGTGAACACCCCCCCGAGGGATGGGCTAGTCTGTGCGGAAAAGTAAAACTTTGTCATCGAGGGGTTTGGTGGCGTAAAGATGGTTGAGTGTTTCTCTTACTGACCGCCACGCTTCCCACTGGAGGCTGTGCTTTTTGCATGGGATGTTGTCAAGAATTCCGTATGCATTTTGAAGAGCGAGGACTACCATCTTGTGTTCAGCTTCAGTGTACTGGATCACTTGTTTTTCTCCTTTATTACGGCCTGACAAAGTGCGCGGATATAGCGGATTACAAGCGTGCATTTTTGATTAAACATTGCACGTTTTTGAGGGGGAGATGCTTGTTTGATCCACTTATCTAGTGTCCTTAGGTTTCGCAAAATATGTCTTGCTCGTTTTTCTTTTTTGCTCCTGTGCCGGATTAAGGTTAAGGATTCCACTTTCATACAGGCGAGATATCCTTTCTGAGTGTTCGTACTCATGAACTAAATGGTCGGGCCATCCCGTGTTTACTCTCGTTAGACAATGGGAGGAAAAATCATATGAGACTTTTTCGGAAAGTCTCTCTAGACTGGTTGGCGTTACTTTCAGAAGAACTCCTTCTTGTGTTCCTTCTATGTGCGGACGTTTGTTCAAGAGGAAACAGTAAAGAAGGGCATCGAGGAGAATTGTGTTAGTTGAGGCCCAGATCATGAGTTGTGTTTCGTCCGGGAGCTTGAGCTTTGTATAAAATGTAGGATTTCCGGAGCGCATTAGATAGATTTCATCATCATGAGCGATTGCTAACGCACTCGGTCCGTCTGTTGACGTAATGAACTTTGGTAGACTTGTGATGCCGTAGGAATGGATAAAGTTTGTTACGAGTTCAGAATCGACACCACTCTTTTTGCGTAGAGAAAATTCCTGTTTCAGTGAGTGTGTATCGAAGAAAAATCCATTATGAACAGTGATTGTATTTCCTTGCCGGAATGGTTGCGCTTGCTTATCTCCAAGTCCGCCAGAGGTCGGTTGCCGGGTGTGAGCGAGCATGTATTTGGTGTCTCTGTCAAAGACGGAGAAAAAATCACTCGTGTCGATGAAGGAGCTTGGTTCCAGTGCTGATTTACACAAGTGATCATTCGCATAGACACCTGCGCTTTGACCCCCTCGCTCTTGACCGTAAAAGAGTAAGCTCGTTGTGAGCCTCCTGGCGAGCGATCTTTCTAGCGGATTTGAGGCGAGAAACCCACTGATACTACACATTCCAGTTCCTTTCGTTAGGCGGTTCGTTTGCTGGACTCCAGGGACTTTAATCCACGGCTGCCACGAGTTTGTTTGATCCTTCGGACAAGTTGTTTCTTAAAAGAAAGGTTGATGGGAAGTTGTTGGAAGAGAAAAATTAATTTCTCTCTCTCTCCCATCGAGAGCACTTCGTCTAAGTGGTCCGTTGAGATGTCGATCTGGGAAAAATACTCGAAGAAGGTTAAGAGGAAAAGTATCCAGTTTTTGATTTGGATGTAGTTGATTGTGCCTTCATGGATACGTACTTCATATGAACCATGCTTTTGACGGGCTGTGGCGTTTAACGAATTGTATCTATTTGTGCTCCATCGGATAGCGTTTGGGACGATTCCGGAGATGGGCTCACAGTATTGATTTTCTTCTCTCGACTTTTCTACAAAAAGAAATATGATCGGTTCTAAAGCAGACCACCAGCCTCGGATGTTGTGTAAGTGCTGTGCATTGAATCCTCTGGTGCTGATGTGAATGTGAAGACCGCACGAATGGTTGACGTAACAATTACTATTGTCAAGGGTAGAACAGACAGATTTGATGATATTTAGGAGTCTATCACCGTTTGACGGGTGGATAGCTACTTCTTCACCAAAGTATCTATCCTCCGGGGGGTCGTCCTCGTCGTAATTCTCATACTGATGTTCGGCATTTGGTTCTACGCTTCCATCTTCGTGGATATCCGCATCATTGAATGACATTCCCTCGCGTGTGAGATATTCAATCTCGACACCTACAAATCGCTTGAAAGGATTGTAAATAAAGTTTTTGGCGGGGAGAGCGGTAGGTGGAAGCCGACAACCCTGGCAGAGGTTTCTTGAGTTTTCCCATATTACACTATTGCACTCAAGACAATGTGATGTGTACTGTTGACATTCTTTACATATCCTACCGTCTGGCCCTGGTTGTATTTGATGTGGGAAAAAAGGATTATCGCACCGGTAGCAGTATCCAACGCATTCCCCACAAATAACTGCAAAACTACCTGCAAACACGATAGTCTGCAAGGAATGGAGGTTTGTCCCACAATTCCTACAAACGAGATCTGGGTCTATTTCTGTTGGTGGTTCCTCACAAGTGGTGTGTTCCGAGTCTACACTTCCCGGAGTTTCTTCTGGGGTTAGATTGTCTGCTATATGCGGAATGTGACGCCTAACTCTTGGCAATTTCTTCCTCCTTCGATTTGAACCAGGAGATGAACGCGTGGACATCTTCTAGAAGGATTCTTGTTTTTTGTGTTGCTCGGTTTGGGTGTGTTCCTTCGCTCCTGTGGTGTGGGTGTTTTGGGTTTTTCCTGAACTTGTGGAGTTTTGTGAGTGGGCGCATATTAATCCTTATAGTAATCTGTGACCAGATGGACAAATGCGATAATTGCAATAAATAAACAGAGAAGCATCAGCGCAAAAATCCATCCCATTTTGAGCCCAAGAAGGGAGATAAATGCGATAGTCGCTCCAAGAAAAACCTGGGAATCTATTTGCCTCTTGGTCATTTCTTTCCTCTTTTTTGAGTCAGGGAAGGTCGGAGGGAAGATTAGTTGTTCTAGTGATTTTCCGTGCGGCATTGTTTTTCAATCCACCTTTCTGCATCCTCTCGGGTGTGGAAGGTTGTGTAGATTGCACCTGTTATCGCATTGGCGACGTGAAAGTGTGTTTTGTGTTCACCGTGCCAAGTGATAATTCGGTAGTGGCTTTTCATCATGATTCATCCTTCTGACATCCTGGGCACAGTGGGTTGAGATTTCTTCCTATCCACTCTCCCAACCGATGAATCTCCGGAAAATCTGTGGAGCGAGTAAATGCAAAGTAGAAGGAATACCACTCCCACGATGCCTGATCTTCCGTGGAAATGGTGGTTCCACAGTGGTTACATGTTATTGTGTGTTTCATCTTTGGTAGGCTCCATGCGATGCACAGTTTCCACAGGTTGAGCATCGTGCTTTTCCACACGAGCACCTTTGTGTTGTGGTCATCCAACCGCATGTGCATTTGACGTTTTTGTACCAGCGTCGCTTTTTGAGAATTTTCTTTCTGCTCATCTTTTGATCCCTTTCTCTGCGAAAAGTAAAAGGACAAGCTCAATCGCAGGCTTTGATGGCCCTGGGGACCACAATTCTCTTTTTTCTGTGAAATTTGCAGCACGTTGCCATCCTTTTACCATTGGACAGGCACCGTTGTTCGCCCAAGTATCAAATAGTTCGGGGTTAGGATGGTTGGCTGCATCATAACGCATCAATTCTTGACAGAGTTTATCAGAGATTTCGCCCCACTGCGCGGTAAGAAGTGCAGGGGCGGATTGAAGGTCGGCGTATCGAAGGTCGGCGGATCGAAGGTCGGCGTCTTGAAGGTTGGCGTATCGAAGGTCGGTGGATTGAAGGTTGGCGGATTGAAGGTTGGCGGATTGAAGGTTGGCGTATCGAAGGTTGGCGGATCGAAGGTCGGCGTCTTGAAGGTTGACGTATCGAAGGTCGGTGGATTGAAGGTCGGCGTCTTGAAGGTTGGCGGATCGAAGGTTGGCGGATCGAAGGTCGGTGGATCGAAGGTCGGTGGATCGAAGGTCGGCGTCTTGAAGGTTGGCGTATCGAAGGTCGGTGGATTGAAGGTTGGCGGATTGAAGGTTGGCGGATTGAAGGTTGGCGTATCGAAGGTCGGCGGATCGAAGGTCGGTGGATCGAAGGTCGGCGGATCGAAGGTCGGCGTCTTGAAGGTTGACGGGTTGTCCTTCACCATCTGATCTCAACCAGCCTATGTGGAGAGAGAGGATTCTTTGAATATCAGCCTCTTCCATATTCCACTCCATTCTTTTGGAAACGCGAAAACGAACATATCGTGTGATATGCTCGTTCGCATTAGTATCGCCACCACCAGAAAAGAAGGTCGATGTCTTTGACTCTCCAAAGCATGTAAATAAGGAAAAATAGCAAGAGAAACGTGGAGATGAGTCCCGTGGTTCCACTATCATCATCGTTGGAAGATTCCACTTTTCCTCCTTCACTATTTGTCACTCGAACCCTTCGAGTGTGCATCCCACGCCGCGTGCAGGCTAGTGAATTGTGGGATTAGAACGTGCGAGAGTAGGCTATTGCCTCTAACCATAATTATAGCCGTTGCCACACTCGGCGTTAGTTTCCGAATGAGGGCGTTCACCTGTTTGGCCGTGAACTACTCTCGCACGTTCTACTGTTTTGTTTTCCTTTTTTACTCTTTGTGGGAGGAACGGATGATCTCGTTGAGAAGGTCAACGAGTTTAGAGATGTAATACTCTTTGTCTTTCCGCAGACACTTGAGCGGGACTTCGATAGAGCAGATGAGAGCTTCGATTGCTTGGCCGTTGTCCGAAAGCGCCTTGTTCCTTCGCGCTTCTCTGTCCATTTCTTTCGAGAGAGCTTCGAGTTGTGCGCGCGTCACTTGACGCGCTCCATTCTTTGTGCGGCTTGCTTGTAGATGCTCGCCGTTTCTTTCATCCCGCAGCGGCGTGCGTCCGCGGCAACGTTTCGCAGATCGGCGGGCGTGTATTGATTCTTCTCCGCCCACATGATTGTTTCGAGGATACTGAACTCTTTTTCCATCATTTCCTCTGGGTGTTTGTGCCCCTTCGACGGATTCACGTTTTAGTCAGTGTGTTTTCTACACTGTGCGTCCTGCGCCGCGAGCAGGCAACGTGATAGCAGGACAGGCAAAAATGCGGCGCGTTTCCACGCCGCACCTTTGCCTTTGACACGCGGGCGATTGTGCGCTCCCCGGCGCTGCGCGTTTGCGCGTTTGGGTGGAGCCGGGCGCACGTTTCCGCGTTTGCTGCGAACCTAGATGGCCGCGATCGTGGAGCCGGGCCGCTCCTTCTCGAATCGCTCACGCTGCGCGACCGTGAGACGCGCGACAAGCGCGAACTCCTTGCCGGTTTCGATTGCCGTACCATCGGACGTTGACGGCCAAACAGCGTACAGAGCCGCTTCGCCCGTTTCCGCAAGCGCGATTGCGACGCGCTTGCACGCTTGTTTGACTGCCGCCGCCGAGTACGGCACGACGCCCGATTCACCCGGCGCGAGCGACGCAATGTCGTCACTCAGCCCGGCCCGCCTTGTCTTGGGTGCCACGTCAGGCAATGGAACGTTTCGCTTCAGTAGCATTTGCCTTGCCTCCGCTTGTCTTTCGTTTTTTGTTTTGTGCCGCTCGGTGCGGCAATCTACTTGTCAGGGGAGCAAGGCGCGTGCCGGAAACTGGCGCGGCTGTAAGTTATTGCGCCGCAACGGGTTGACATGCCCCGGACCTTGTTAAATCATGCGAAACGCAACGAGTGAGCGGGCGGAATGCAAGCTGGTCGCGTAACGTATTGTGCCACAATGGGTTACGGGAGCGGGCGGATTCGCGTCTTGCATGGCGGCGAGCGGGGCCGAGAATGGCAGAGAATTGACAATTCCTTGACTTGACTTGGCATGATCCTTGTGGTATAGTGCCCAAATGTGCAGCGTCTCGGATTGAAACGGCTCACTCTACTGCCCAAATGTGCAGCGCAGGGCGTTGCAATCTGTGACATTGCATCGCGCATGGTCTAGTGCACGGATGTGCAGCAAGGCTGGCGACCGCGTGCGCTGCGGACGGGCGACGCGACGGGTGGGGGACGACCCCCCAGGCGGGACTCCTAATTAAAAGGAGGGAGTTCGTTTATCACGCAGGAGGAAAATTTGGTTCGCACTCGAAAAACTTATAAAAGAGCCCTCAGGGCACTGGCGAAAGAGTATATTTTACAGAATCCTTACGCATCTGTCGCACAAGCGGCAACAGCAGTAGGGGCCAGTGAGAAAACGATTAGCAATGCCCGGGCTGAATTAATTAAACTAGGACTTGTTGAGCGGCATCCAGACAACCACAGAACACAAGGGATAGGAACTATCAAAAGAGTCGGGCCAGTAATTCCTGACGAACCAGAAAAATTAGAAAAAGTTACTGCGCGACAGTTAATGGATGAAGTTGAACGAGAAGTTTTAGTCGCGGGAACTTCGCTTGAACGAGATCTTGATCCAGTCGAGATGAAACAAATCCTCTCTCGTCTGGCACGAAACCCAATGATTGCCCCCCAGGTCAGAATTGCGGCAGTCACAGCTAAAACTAAACTCGATTTTGAGACTCAAGACCGACATACACTCGGGCCAGGAAAACCTATGACCCGGGCAGGGGCAGAAGACCGGATGAGTATGATGATGAAAGCACTGGGGCTAGAGATAACAGTATCAGCATTTGAGAAAACATTCAATTGGAAGGGAGTTTCGAGTGACGAAACGACGGATGGGGAAAGCGCAATTCCTCCGGGAATTACGGAAACTCCTAGCGAGACCCGAAACGAGAGTAGTGAAGAGAAAGTTGAAAGTGTGTGGGGAGAGTCAATGGCAGTATGAAGAGACAGAAGACGGACCAAAGATATCTAACATTATTATTTACCTCGATGAACGTCGAGATGGGCATGTCCGTCTGATTATTCATGAATTACTCCATATTTATAGTCGAGTTTACATGAATATCTATTCTCAAGTTGTAGATGATCTCGAAGAAGGAGTTATCCTTCAGTGGGAGGCACAACTTTATTCATACCTCCACGCTCCCCACCGAGAAAAATTACTAGAATCATGGTCTAAAGCTATTCAAAGAAAATTGTGAGGGCCTTATGGAACGCGCACATCTTAGTCGGTCAGACATGGGGCATCTAGGTGAGGTTGATTGTTGGTGTGAACCTACACCCCGAGTGTACAAATATCCGGATCACCGAAAAATTATGGTGGTTATCCATTACGATCTTGATCCAGCAATGTCAAGAGAGTCAATCCTCAACCTTCGTGAAATTCATCGAGATTCAATCACGAAATTATTAGATCAGGTTGACACAGTAGTCAAACCTCCTACTTTTTTTGGTTTAATGCCGATAGACTCCGCACGAAAATCCGAAGGAAAAATCGATCCACAGATACAACGACTCTTCGCAGAATTTAAACGCAAAAACTTCGATCAAGAAAGAGAGTAATATGCCATTAATGTCTAGATGTATGAATTGTACGAGTGAAAAAGACCCGGTAGACTATGACAAATACTACTGTAGTGGGTGTGAAACTGCTCGAAAAGAAGCACGAGAACATGCGACACGGGAGAAACAAGACGTGGGAATGGCAGAAAAACGAGCACTTATGTCACGAATCCGTCGTCCTTTCGATGGGCGAGACCCTCGGATGCCATTCGACCGAGTATCCCGTGCAGGATTAGACGAGCGAATCGCGATTGAGCCAGGATCTCCTAATGATCCACGGTTAGGAGGTATTCGCGGATAATGGCAAACCCTAGACAACACCCGATAGAGCGAGCAAAACGGAGAGAAACTGGACGGAAATTACAAGAAAAGATCAATCGGGAAAGTCCTCTCCCTAAACTTCCCTCTAAATCAGTTTTTGAGTCTTTTACCGACCTTTTAGTCTCTAAACAGAAACAACGAAGAGAGAGGCGGAATCCTCCCCCAGAGATGAAAGGCGCGGCTCATATTGGATTCAAAGAAAGAAATGAGATATAAAGAAAGGAAAATGTATGCGAAAATTTCTTCGCAAGTGGTTGGGGATTCAAGACATTGATGAGACCTTAAATTATTATTCAGCGAGGTTTGGGACGAGTGAAACAAATTTGATAGATGATTTTAACCGGTTAAACACGATGGAGAGAGATCTTCAGATCCTTATCTCATACGCTAACGGCCAACAACCAAATTTTGGACCAAAAAATGGTGTGCGACGTGGGGTTGGTCCCTATAATCTTGCTCCCCGCGCTTTAGAAATCGCAGGAGAAGTAGAACAGGCAATGGCAAAAGCATTACGCCCCCGACGGAATAGAAAAAAGAAAAAGCGACGGTAATTTATGGAAATAGGATGGGATTTAGACGCAGAACAAGAGCTATGGTCAGCTATTTGTGCCCCTAACTCTTGGTTCGACGCAGAAAACAAGCCCTCAACCCATCCAAATTCACTCTGGTGGTTCGTTCACATCCCATGGGGAGCCGAATTTTACTTCCGTGGGGGAGTAGAACCGGGTCCTGATGTGAAAAGACGTTGGCTGACAGAGCGGGTCCACGGCCGATACCTTCGCTGGCTTCAGAAACAGATTTTAGACTGGAAAAGAGATAGACGCCGGGGCAAGTGTGAAAGATATTGTGTTGCCGTGATTCTTCCTCGTAACTTCGGGAAAACCCTCACAGCTACAAAATGTTCTTCACTTTGGGCTCATTTAGACGAACCCGATATGAGTTCTATCCTCGGTTCGGCTACTTCGCCCCTCTCAGTTGATATCCTTAAGTCGATTAGTGCTGTTATGTCAGGCGAGGACACAGAATTATCATGGTTCTGTTGGCTCTATGGTAATTGGAAAAATCCTGAGCGTGAGTGGACAAAACAACATATAACTCATGGACACCGCCGAACAATCACCCTATCTGAGCCATCTTTCGACACTACAGCAACAGATATTGGTATGACCGGGTATCACCCTTACTGGGCTGCATGGGACGATCCACTCTTTGCCAATAAAATTCGTGATGGCGGTAGTTACGTAGAAAATGCTCATACATCTTTCAATGCAACCTACCCCGCGCTTCAGACCGACGGATTCTTAATGATGGTTCTGACCCGATATCTTGATGATGATATCGCTGGAAGACATTTCCGTGACGAAGGAATTCGTTCATGGGAAGGTATGCCACCAGTTGCCTCTACTATGTTCGAGAAATTTCCTCTTGGGAAGGGTAGGTGGAGAGTTTATTTTCTCCAAGCCGAGGAAGAAGAGACAGGAATCCCGACCGCACCCGAAATTATGAGTGCAGAAGAGATCGCTTACCAGAAAAGTCTCAATCGAGAAGATTTTGCTTGTCAGTATCAGAATAATCCAGGATCAGGTGAACACGCCCCCCTAACAATGAAACAAATCGAGGATACTTTCCTCGATTACGCCGAATTACGTCATACTATTCCAGTCGGAGACATAGTAATCTCGCTTGATACGGCATTTAAAAATGTAAAGAATGTCCGATCTGGTGACGACACAGCAATTGTGCCTTGTTTCGATGATAAACGCCGGAATGGTGTCATATACATCGATACAGACAACATTAAGGCCACCAACGAGTGGAGAGTCGAGGATTTTCATACTGAATTGATCCGAATTATTCGTAATATGATTCGAAATGGGTTTCGTGTTCGGAAAATCACTGATGAAATAGAAATAGCAGGCAAAGAAGGATCATACAAACAACATCTTTCTGCCACTCTCCGGGGTGCAGGACTTCCAAATATTCCAATCCACCAATTAAAGAGGCAAGGGACAATTAAACGAGAACGTATCCGAAAGGCTGCTGGTATGTGGGCAGATGGATATGTCCGAGTCCTCCTTCATAAAGATCAAGATGGAAAATGGATTGTATCACCTACTGTCTTAAAGTTCTTTAACCAGGTACTTCGCGTTGATGTTGCCCCGCATGATGATATCGGAGATGCTTTTTCTGATCATTTTGCAGATGGTGTTTGGCAGAAACCGACTTTCGAAACATTTATTAATGCACGAGAAGAGGGAATGCCAGTACGACAGGCTGCCGATGAGGGACTCAAAGCTTTCTCACGCCCACTCACAAATGACGAGTTAAAAGCCTTACTCGACGGACAAGATTTTATTGAGCAATTGGGGCCGGGAAGAGGGGATGACGAAGAGGATATGTATTTGATGCCCCAATATAGGTAGAAAGGATGAGATATGTTCCCTCAGTATCCGTGGAAACCTCTCGGTCCACCGATAGAAGTCCCGAGGGATCTACCAAAAGAGTTTGATTGGAGCCAAAAGATGGCAATAGTAAGAATAGCGAAAGGAACAATTTATACAGCGACAACCCCGATTAATGATATTACTCTCTCTTCTGTCCCGTTAAGTGCAAATTCTACACTACTTGTTTGTTTGCAGGTAGCAAAAGGGCCTGAATCCCCTCCGGTAGATATTTCTTCAGTCACTTGGGGAGAATCTCTTCTTTTAGACGAAAAATTCTCCTACCCTTTAGTCAATACGAAACTTCATTTATTCACTCTTTCAGATGTTCCTGCACAAACTAATTTTGTTCGAGTAAATTTTGGCACGAACAAACCAATAAGAGCACTTTTAATCATAATAGAATTGCAGAATGTATCAGTCAGCCCGTTTGACGCATCTGGGGGGGCTATAGACACATCTACATTAGCGTCTGCTTCTACTTCTCTTCCTACTGTACAAGCAGAAGAAATTGCTATAGCTTTCTGTGGAATAGAGAGTGGAATACTCGATTTAGAGGGATCCTGGCAATTATCTTTTATCGAAGGACAGAAGGAAGGTTCACCTGATTTTTTTGGTATGGCGACAGTTGAAGGGTATAAATCACTGGCAGAAGTAGGAATAGTCACGGCAGAGTATTCGCACTCATCTCCACAAACTTGGGTGATGATAATAGCTACGTTCAAAGAATTAATCTCAAGTATAACTACTATCACTGGTACCACTTCTTACACATATGGTTTTCGCCCAGGGATTGGATTCAACCAAGAAGATATCCAGAAAAATATCCCACGAGAAGTCAAAATCCGTCCAAGACGACCAGTTAAAGTCAAGTAGAAAGGAATCTTATGCTCCATACCATCGTTCTCGACCTCGAATGTCGGAAACACTGGCATGAATTAAGTCAAGATGAAGAAATAGGGTGGCAAAAATTACGCAATGGTGAGGGTGGAATTTCCGCTCTCGCTATCTGGGACTCTAAAGAGAATTGGGTCTATCTCTACGATGATAAAACACTAGAACAAGCAGCAGCACATATAGAATCTGCCAATGTTGTCGTGACTTTTCGTGGTGATCAGTTCGACCTCCCCTGTATCGAGGGGCTCCTTAAGCGTAAATTAAAGATTAAAGAATCTGTTGACCTATACGCCTATACTGAAACAGCAATAGGTCAAGTTCGGCATGAGCGCCGTTACGGTGAATACACTCTTAGTGCTATCGCTCGCCGGACACTCGGGCGCGGAAAAACAGAGACAGGATCACACGCCCCAGACCTCGCCCGAGTGGGTGAGTGGGCAAAATTATTTCATTATTGCATGAATGACGTTCGTTTAACACGAGACTTATACTACTATATTCTTGAAGAGAGTGGTATTATTAGTGCTCAATTGACACTTCTTCCCATAGAATTGCCTAAATACATTCGTGAGAGTGTGAGGATTTAATTATGGCGATGACTTACACGATAGAACGCCCAATCGGAGAAGTTGCGTGGCGGGACAAAATCGTAGATATTGTAACATCTAGAGCGCAATTTTCAGAAAGTTACTTCTCCGGCGTCCGCCATAGGCTCCCTCGTCTTTATGATCTCTGGCGGGGTGTTTGGACAGGACGATTCCATCCTCACAAGAATAATGTCCATATTCCACTTATCTATAGTGCAATCTGGGCTGACGCTGCCCGAAAAGGTTCTACATCGCTTTCGATGTGGCCCGCAGTCATGTTCCAGGGATACGGGCCAAGCGACAGACCAATCGCACAAAAATGGGAGTCTCTTATCAGTGCCCAGATGAAAGACAACGATACCTTCATGAAGGAGGTTGATACTTTCGTCACAGCGGATCTTTACGGTGTTGCTATCACCCAACTCGGATGGAAGCGATATGAGCCAATGCGGATTATCGAGGCAATTGATCGTCTGCCTCTTTCCGATAAAATTGTTCGGACTATTCGTAAAGGCAAAGTTATTATGTTCGACGGACCCGAGAGTGAGTCTGTTGATAGGTTAGATGCATCTCCACAGCCTGGAATTCGTCGTCCATCCGATATGAAATGGTTCATTCGGCGGAAATTCGTAGATATTGATGATCTTTGGGCCCTTGCTGAAGCAGGAATGTTTGATAAGTCTGAATTAAAACGCCTCCAAATGGAGGGCGGTGTTAATTCAGGATTAGCGACAGATATTGCTTCGATTAAACGATTCCAAGTTCGTACTGGTATGGATGATGAATCTGCCCGATGGATGGATAGATACTCTCGTCCTGTTGAAATTCTTGAAATGTGGGGAGAGATTCCATCCGAATTAGCACAAGATGGAGTATTAAGCCGAGTGATTACAATTGCTAATCGTCGGTACGTTCTTAGGAATAAACCAAACCCATTTTGGCACGGCCGACTTCCATTCTGTGTCTATACTCCTACGCCTGACCCACACTATTTTGACGCACCGGGTAAGGCTGAAATCATGGAGAAAATTCAAATTGTAGCGAATCGGTATATCAATCAGTCTCTTGATGCTTCTGATATCCAGATTGATCCAGCTTGGTTCTATGATAGAGCGGCGAATCTAAATACTCGAAACTTATTCCTCAAACCGGGTAGGTTTATTCCCGTGGATGGGAATCCAAATGATGTAGTTGCCTCCCTTCAGGGGAACATGCAAGGAATTACTATCGCTGATACGCGCGTAAATTTAATGCGTGATCTTGGTCAGATGGGTTCAGGTCTCGTGGAGGACGCTGTACAGGGGCTACAAGGTCCAGACAGACAGACCGCCCGAGAGTTCATCGGACGACGAGAAGCGGCGGGAACACGACTTGCTCTCGAATCAAGAATCTATGAGGAAATGTATCTTGAAAAGTTTGCGAATATGATGGTCGCACTTGATAAACAATTTCTTGATATGCCCGCTGAGGTAATGATTCTTGGTGATAATGCAATTATCAATTCAGACACAGGGGAACCAATCCCTGTTGCACGTGAAACATTGACTGAATACGATATGATGCCATCTTACTCTGCTCGGGCGATTGGAGCAACAACTGCCCTGAGCAAGTCGATGAAACAGCAAAATCTTGTTCAACTTCTTACAGCAATGAGCGCAACACCAGAAGTTTTTGGTGCAATCAATTTAGTGAACTTTTGGCGCGGAATCTTCCGTGAGTTTGAGATTCCGAATATCAATGAAATTTTCATCCAAAACTCTGCAATGGCTGCTCTCGTCCAACAAGCAACAATGGGTCAAGGTGGGATAGAGAATGTCCCGACGAGTGGACAGATTGCGGGTGGACAAATGCAAATGGGCCTACCATCAGCACCCGGCCTTCAAGGTGGGGGCGCTGGACTCGCGGGATCAATGATTCCTACGGGAGTAGGCGGATAAGGAATGAATATGACGTTCAAAGATATTTTTGACGTATCTAAGTTATCAGAGCATGAAATCGGTGCGATAGAATATGTTTTAAATTCTCCATGTTATGCTTCAGTCTTCCGACCCTTCCTCCTTCGCTCCCGAGAAAGTGCTATACGGTTAGTCCTTGATCCTCATGCTGAAAAGATGAAACAGTATGATGAGAAAGATATGAAGTGGAAGGCGAATGTAATTGAAGAATTAGTTACTTTTTTTGATCATATTATTGAAGAAACACAGCATGAGCGAGCAGTTCGTGCTGCACAGTATTGGCGTGGAGATACACAAGAAGAGCAGTATACTAAATTCCGTGAGGAAGGTAAAATCGGTCCTGCTGGTCAGACAGTGTTGATCGATGGATATCCCGCAGATGAGGAATTCTAATGGCGAGTACAACTTATAATTATGGATCTCGCCCAAGTAAAGGGGTGAATCGAGAAGACATTGGAGGTTCGCGCAAACGAAAATCTCCACGAAAACGTCTCGCTGAACGATATAACCGAGATGCTGATATTGCTGAAGAGATGTCATCTCTTGCCGAGATGAGTAAGTTCCCAAATGTTGCTCGGAACCTCAAAGCTCTTGCCGAGCGTAGACGCACATATGCGAAACGAGCAGGGGGTTAAGATGGCTAAACGGCGAACTCCCACTTCCCAGGCAGAGGGACGTGGGAAAGTAGAGAAAGTAATGCATGAGTTTAAAGAAGGGACCCTCCGAAGTAGTGCTGGTCCAAAAGTTACAAATCGGAAACAAGCTATAGCTATTGCTCTTTCAGAGCAACGCAGAGCAAGAGGGTAACAATAATGGCGAGAAAAAATCCATTGACACGGGCGGCTGTTCGTGATAAAGTTAAAGTTGATAAATCTATCACAAAAGAATCGGCTCCATCTATGGGGCCAGAATATGAAGAAGAGCATCCCGGTGGAGCAAAATTTCCTAAAGGATCTTTAGCGAAAGCGCAAAGAACAGGGGAAAAGGCAGTAAAGAAGGGCACTCAATACAGATAGCCCCGGCAGCGAGGCCGACCCTCGTATAAGGGAGTAAATATGCCACAACCATTAAACCCGATTCGACCGGGCACACAAGCAGAATTAACTCGTCAATTAGCAGATACAATTGGCGAAGAAGTAGTACAGGCGATGGAGGGAGCCTCGTGGGAACACACGCAATCCCCTCCCGTAGCACCAGTAGCACCAGCACAACCGGCCAACCCGGCCGCTGTTCCAAGCACTACAGAACAAACACCACAGGCAGCAAGTGAGGCCAACCCCACTCCTGCACCAACAAGTGATGTTCTACCGAATGCACCCGCCACAGATTTCGAACAGTACAAAGACCCGACAACCGGGAAGTACTTAGGGAAGTATAATTCTCCCGATGAAATGCTAAAAGGTATGCATTCACTCATCCATTGGGGTAGAGAAGCACACGCCCGAGCCGATGGGCTCAATCGCGAAGTTGCTGATCTGCGCCAAAAACTTTCGAGCCCGGTAGTGATGCCGGTTCCGGTACAGCAAGGACAGCCTTCTGTCTTTCAGACAGTAGATGTTCCGACTGTAAAACTCGATGCAGTGCTATCGAGAGTTAAAGAAAGTGGTGAATTCACACCGGAAGATTTGGGTACGCTGAAGGAAGGAATCCTTGAAGCAGCGGATCAGATCGCGACAAGAAAAGTAAACGCGAGCAAGTCAGCGGATAAACGCGAGCAGCAAGTGTGGCAAGACGTTGATGCACATATGAGCAAGAATTATCCTGATTCTCTCAAATTTGCAGACGAAATGCAACTTTTCGTAGATAGTAACCCAGAAGTAGCTCGTGTCTTCAACAGACTTTCGTCTGGTGATACTGCTCAAGATAAGATTGACGGTGTTGCATATGTTTGGAAGGAATTCCAGCGGACGATTGGCGCGGTCAACCCCGCAACTGTAACAGAAGAACGTAAACTACTCGCTGCGGGACAAGTACGGCAAGAAGAGGTAGAAGCTGCGCGTGTTCAAGCGGGGCTTGCTCCATCTGCCGCAGGTGGTGTTCACGAAGCGTCACCGTCAACAGGTGCATCACAAGAACAGGTTCAGGAAGCTGTTCGATACATGAATGTATCTGGTGATGGAAGACTCTGGCGTGAATTAACAATTGGAAAAGACCTCAAAGGACCATTCTTTGACTAATGGTTCGAGGAATAACACGGAGGAATAGCTAATGGCTGCTCCTGGGAATTTTGGTGTTTAAGTTATTGGACACCTAAAAGTCAGTGGAATGCTGGAAACCTGAGAATGCTTCTCTACCAAATTGGTGACAATGAGAAAGACGCAGGCAATCAGCAGGAAAGGAAGTTATGAAACCCTCCTCAGAGACTAATGTACTGACCCCCCAAACACGAATTAATGTTCGTGACATTGCATATATAGCGGGATTCATCGACGGAGAAGGAACGATTAGTGGTACAATTGCGAGTAGTGGTCAACTAGATATTATTGTAACTGCCGCAAATACATGTAAAGAAACTTTAGTCTGGATTCAGAGTAAAGTTGGTGGAATGCTTTACAATCATAATCGTTCTAATGTAAAAATTCGATGGAAACCTGGGTATATTTGGCGGTGTAGTTCGATCAATAGAATTGAATTACTCAAGCGCCTTATCCCACACTTGAAGCAAAAACAAAAACAAGCACACAAAGCTCTAGCGATTCTTGGCATGATAAAAACAGGACAAGCAAAAGATCGAATAGAGCGAGCTATCCAACAACTTCAAGCGATGAATAAAAGGGGAAGATAGAGTCCACGCCAATAGCGATATTGGATTAACGTGATAAATTCGGTGTTACTCCGGGGGCTGGTGTAAATCGTGAAGATCTTTTAGATCAAATCACAAACGTGGATAAAACAAGGGTCCACGGAAATGTCCGATAAATAGCCTTGGGACACTCCCTCAATTACTCGGGGGAGAATAAAAACTGCTATATGCTGGAACCCTGTGAATCCAATCTTCCGAGTCGGAACGACCGGGAAAAGAGAAAGGTGCAGGTAATCAGCAGGAAAGGCTTTCAAGAATGAAAGAATCCTCAGAGACTAGTACGCAGTTCTCTAAAAGACGTATCAACGTCAGAGATGCAGCTTATCTAGCAGCAATGTTAGATGCAGAAGGTTACATTTCTGGCGCGGAAAGATCTAAACGAGAGAATCGTAGTGCAGATGCTCAACTTATGGTGAGAATTTGTAATACTTCTGTCGTATTGCTCAATTGGTTAAAATCTACATATGGTGGAAGAGAAAGATGGCGGGAACCTAGAATGTGGGGGAAAAAGAGGTTTTATGAATGGGAACCTCTCCCCGAAGATAGATACCACATTTTCAAAGCGATTCTTCCACATTTAAAGATTAAACGTGATCGAATGCTTTTAGCGATAGGATATCTCAATTCACAACGATCAGGTTTACCTGTTGAACAACGAAGAAAATTTATCCGAACGATACAAAAGTTGAATAAGAGATGATACAGTCCATTCCTAGTTGCGAAATTAGGGGAGATGGGGTAACGCAAGCGCCTAAAGTACAGGCGAACCACGTGTATCATGAGTGGCTAAAAGACACTCTTGGTACTGTAGACACATCTGGTGATATCGAAGGTGATGATTACGCCTATGATCCAACAGACACACCAACCCGTGAGTTTAACATCACAATGATTCTCCGGCAGGACTTAGGAGTTTCTGAAACACAGCGGGCAGTAAACCCGGCTGGCTTCAAAGACGCCTATGCCTACGAGATTCAAAAGGCAACAAAACGACTAGCAATCAAGCTCGAAAAAGTTGTATTCGCTGCAACAACTAGCGCAACTGGCTTCACTGCCACCGCTCGTCAGATGAAGAGTTTCCAAGACTTCATCGTAACGAATACTGCGTTTGCAGGAGCAAAAACCGGGACAGTCCCGGGTACTGCTACCACTGACGGTGTGCTTGATTCGTCTGACTTCAATGGGCTTCTACAAACTATTTATACTAATGGTGGGAATCCCGAGCAGGTATATGTATCTCCTGCTGTGAAGCGGCAAGTCAGTTCGTTCACAGTTACACAGCAAAATCGAAATATTGCTGCCATCGACAAGCGACTGGTTTCGGCCATCGACTTCTATGATAGCGATTTCGGTCTAATTCAGATTGTACTCGACCGTTGGGTACCGGAAAGCACAAATACCACAACTGCAACTGCTTCGGCAACTGCAACTGGTGGTCAAATGTTCTTCCTACAACGTTCGATCAATCGGCTGGCGTGGCTTCGACCGATGCAGCACTTCCTTGTTGGGAAGCGTGGTGACTCGGTGGCTGGTATCGTTGTTGGCGAAGTAACGCTGGAAGTTCTCAACGAGAAGGCTAACGGTCGTATGCGCTCAGTAAACAACAAGAATACTGTCGCGGGTACGTAAGATTCAAAGTAACCAATGGGAATGGGGGCTAGTTTGCTGGTCCCCATTCTTTTCATGGAGATAGTATGACAAGAGCAGGTAGGATTAAAGATGGAAGCACACCCACCCGAGTGGATGGAGTGAACCAAGAGAATCAAGGTGCTTTCCATGGGAATACTCTCAGTGAATTAGCAGCACAGGAAGTTTATCCGATCACTGAAGGTGTTTCTGTAGAGTCACAAGACGGTAATGATGGCAAGGAAAATGGAACTCAACCAACTTTTGCTATGCCACCGTTTGCCAATGGGCGCGATATGCGCTCAGGGAGATAATATGGGTTACATGAATCCGTCCCACGATATTTTTCATAAGCCGGGAGATGAAGGATCATGCCCGCCTGAGACAACTGAATCTATTCAAGGAAAGTCGTACCCAAATGGTGATCAATCTGCTCCGATGGTAGGAGAAGTCACATTACCAGACCAAGGTGATCAACGTCATATGAGTGGTGGATCGAAATCTGATCCGACACCAGCAATGCCGGGAGCGTAATATGGCAAAACGGAAAAGTCCTACTGATATTGCAGTTGGACGAGCAGGAAATTATGCCGCTCCAATTGATTACTCTGGAGTGGACAAATCGATGGAACATGAATTAAAAGGATATCCTCAGCGGCCGGGAGAGTCTGATAGTTCTTACATGAAACGACAACGAACAAGAGTAAATGTAGCCCGGCGAGTAAAGGGAGTTTCACCTTTGAAGAAACAAAAAGGAATGGCAGGATAGTTATGGCTGATGCTGGTATCAAAATCAACCGGATCAAAGCAAAGAATAAACATCACATGCAAGTGCTTGGGGATGTTGTGAATCCTCAAGTCTTGCATGAACGTGTTCCTCGTCTTGCAGAAGTAGCAGAAGCGCGAGTCCAACATCGAAATCTTAGAAATGAAATCCAACAATGGGGAAAGTTTACTCGAAGTTCGGGATTTACACCTGATAGAAGCCTTCAGTATGTAGCTCAAATTGATCAATCAATTTGGAGTGCAATTTTAGAAGTTTTTGCACGATATCATCCTGAAACTGGTGAATTAATGGATGATGGACTCCTTTATACTGCTGATACAAGAGGAAACATCGTTATAAACCGAGATTTCTTTTATGCCCTTATTGATCATTTAGAGAAATCGGGATACCCATGTGATATGCGCGGTAAAACTAAGCTAACCTAGAAAGGGAAGCGATGAAAACTAGAGATGATTTTTTCATTTATTCACCAAACATGGGAAGAGTTCAGAGCGCATGTAATTATTACCGGATTGAAGTCCCACTCCGAGGACTTGAAAAACTTTATGGAGTAAAAACATTCGTTGATACAGGTGGATCGGTTGAAGATAGTATTAAGGGTGCGCTCTCTGCTGATATTGATTTATTCTATTCAATGGTCGGGACAGACACGTTACACAAAGTAAATGTTATTCGAGAGATGAAACCTGGAATTATTGGTGATGGAACATTCCATTATCCACCTTCTATTGTCTGGGACACAGATGATAATACTGACTTTGTTCATCCGATTAATACGTCATTCTGTTCTTTAGGTGTGCGGGCCTACCCTTCTCTAGAGATACTAAAGCCCCAAGAACAACTTGAGATTTTAGATGCTGAAGATAAAAAGATTAAGGTTTGGGAGGATATGGTTACATATCAAGATGGTGTAGTCTTTGATATCGCCCGGAATTTATTTAATATGAAAGTAAGACATGAAATTATCCGGGCAGTACACGGTGTTACAACTACAAATCCAGTTCTTGCAGATTACATAAAAAGAGTGATTAAACAAAAGAATGTCTATGTTTTCCCCAATACTGTTATTCCTGAGGATTATCCATCCTTCCCACTCATTCCTACAGATGAGATAAAAATCCTTTGGCAAGGCTCTATGTCACACTACATCGACTGGTACTCTCTCCGAGATGCAATTCGAGAAATCGCGACTAAATACCCGAAAGTTAAATGGGTTATGTATGGAGAAAAATTTGATTGGGTAACAGATATCATCCCTCCCGAACAAATTGAACACATTCATTGGACACCATATCCAGCATATAAAATTCGTCGTGGGTTGATCCAAGCGGCAATTAACCTCTGCCCTCTCGCAGACAATATTTTCAATAATTGTAAATCTGCGATCAAATGGTACGAGGGCTCGGTGTGGGAGAGACCAGAAGCAACGTTGGCTCAGAATGTCAAACCCTACAGCCTAGAAATGACGGACGGAGAAAATGGGTTACTCTTCTCTACACCACAAGAATTCGTAGAGAAACTTAGTCTCCTGATCGAAAATGAAGAACTACGAAAGAAACTTGGCACAAATGCAAAGAAGTGGGTTCTAGCGAATCGAACACCTGAAAAAACCATTCCCGGTCTTATGGAATTCTACGAAGAGTGCCGTGAGATTCGGAAGCGTGAGGCTGTATCAGCCTAGGAAAAATTATGGCAATCACATTAAACGATATGGCTACCAGTGTTGCAAGAGCTATCGGTGGAGCAGACGATCCCCGAATTATCGTACTAGCAAAAGAAGCGATTAAAGCTTCTGTCCAAGACTGGAATACCGCTAAAAATTGGAATTTTTTACTGAGAGATACTTCTTTGGGTTTTCTTGTCACAGGAGTTGCATGGACAGGAAGTGTAACGACAATCATAGCCCCATCGAGTGGGGTATTCGACGGCGTAAATACTGGTGTATCTGTCACAGGAACCGGGATTCCCGCGAGTACTACAGTAGCAAGTTACACACGCGGAACGGACGGAACGATTACAAGTATTGAACTCTCACAAGCAACAACTGGAACACAATCTAACGTAACTCTCACATTTGGTGCTAATATCCCGATCCAGTTAGACGTAGATGAGTATAATCTTCCAACCGATTTTAAATCGCCGTATGATGCAAGACTTTTAGGTGTCCATCGGACGCTTGTATACATTAAATACCGAGAATGGAATCTGAAAGTAGGGACACAGAGTACAAGAAGAGCAATTGAAGCATATACAGTATACAACCCGGTTAGCGCACTTACCCAAAATTATGGACAATACCGACTAAAAATATTTGGTGTTCCCGGGCAGACAGACACATTATTTCTTCAGTACTTCCGATCGATGAATCCAGACTCAACAAATGTTGATATCCCAATAGAGTACCAACGAAGACTTATTGACTACGCGCAATGGCGACTTTTACGACTAAAGAATAGTGAAGATAGTCGTCTTCCCGAGTACCAGCAATTAGCCCGACAAGTTCTTTTAGAGGCTATGACTGACGATGAAGAGATCGGAGACGCCGAAGACATCGGACTCAAGAGTCAGATGGAAACATGGGATGGTGATAAACCAGGGTGGTCAAATGGTGAATTCCATGCGACACCATATACCTATTAGGAGTGAGACATGCCTGCTGGTTTAATTCAAGAAACATTTGACGGGGGAGTTGTAACTAAACGCAATCCAACTATGCTTCGTCCTGGTGAGATACAGGAAGCGAGTGATTGCGTTTACCGAAAATTTGATCCCACGATCCATGGTGTCGCAGGTCGGACAGAATTTAATAGTTCTGCTATCTCTGGCACACCCGCGATAAAAGGACTAACACATTTAAGTTTTGATGAGGGAGACGATCTTCTAGTTGCTTATGCTGGTACTAACCTCTATGGTGCCTCGTTTACCTCTTTATCTGGAAGCTTCACACAGATACAAGGAGTAGGAACATTAGAAAATGATGGGAGTGAAACTTTAGAAGTCGTGCATTTTAGTAATGCATATTACCTTCTCCCAAGTAGAAATCGCCCCCGCCGAGTGTCGTACATTAACGCTCCGCGAACAACGAATACTAGTAGCACAATGGCGGGTGATGGTGTGACACTCACAACCACAACAGCCAATGGATTCGCAAATGTTATCGTAGGGCAATCAGTGACAGGGACAGGAATTATTGCTGGTGCAAAAGTACAAGTTAAAAATAGTACAACATCTGTTACTCTCACTCCCGGGGGTTCAACTCCCGGTGCAATTGCTGACATTGTTTTCACAGAAGCCCTTATCACAGAGGCCAGAATCGCAGGGTTAGACCCTGTGAGTAAATTCATCTTAACACAAATTGTTGTAAACACGGGAACTGGTTCATGGAATTCTCAACTTGGTAATGGATTCTACTGGTTCCTCTTAACAGAGATGTATATTCCTGGAAAAATTGATGATATCAATACAGGATTTGTCGAGAGTGGGTTTACAGGAGAAATACAAAGAGCGCAAATCACAGATTATACGAATCAAAGTATCTCTATCACTTATGGGACAGCAACATTTCCATTTGTCAATTCTCTTGCGAATGATAGACTCCCTGCAACACACTGGCAAGTTTATATGTCTGAAAAACAAGTTGACGGGACAGCAAAGCCGTCTCTTGCAACTTTTAAGCGAATTGGAGCACCGATTCCTGTCGCGACAACAACTGCCACACTTCGAGATGATGTCTCGAATGATGGTCCCAAGAATCCAACCGCACACGCTGACCTTAGTGGAGCAGGACGCTCAACGTTTGATAACCCACTTCTTGGTTATAAACCACATGATAGCGGTGATTTCTTCGGGGGGATGTCGTCCACCGCAGCAGATGCGATCATTCTCCTGCGTGCATTTGGATTCGTGGGCACAGGAGCCGTGACAGGTGTCACAGTCCGTGTTTATGGTCGAGCCGATCCTTCGGGGTCTGCAACTACTCGGGCTCACGGTTATGCTTATTTCCGCCGACAGGATCAAACAAAACGAAGTCTCGCCCATCATTTTGAATTCACCCCGGATTGGACTACAGTAACATTTGGAGGACAATTCGATACATGGGGTGCTTCATGGACAGATGGAGATTTTGCTGATGGTGCATTTGAATTAGTTATCGAGAAGGGAGCGTCTGCGGCTATCCAGCGATTAGTTGTCGATGGCGTAGACGTAACAATTCACTTCACTGGCACATCTGTTAACTTGAACGGCCTCCCCTTCCGAGTAATAACCTTTCGTTCGCAAGTTGGAATTACAGTATCGGATTCAGCAAATCTTCCAAACCCAGAGGCAACCACAGGAGATACATTCAACGGTTCGATTGTAACAAATTGGCGAGGGCACCCGAACGCTTTGCGTTACTCCCTCCCCGGCCTCCCCGAGTCATGGCCTTTGTCGTATGTGATGTATTTACAATCGAGAAAAAAAGATGAGGTCACATTTGTCCGAACTCTCTCTCAAGTTTTAATCGTCGGGCTTAGCTCTTCGATCAAGCGAGTGAATTATCTCCCAACAGAAAATGATACTGATTTTACTTCAGGTCTTGCGCACGAGGACCTTGCGATTGATCATGGAATTGCAGGGCCACACGCTGCTACACTTTTTGACATGGGCGGTGGTGGAGTCCTTCTTGCTTATGTTTCATATAAAGGGATTCACGTTACCGATGGTATCACAACGCGGTTCTTGAATATTGACTTGGACTGGGAGAATACAGTAGATGTGAATAATTTAGATACATGTATTCTACGAAATTATACAAAAGAAAATTGGCTTGTTTTATTTTACGCGCCTGCGGGCACATCACATGGTAAAAACACACGGGCTATAATTTTTTCATATAGTCCTGAAAAGATAAAAGATGGTGGGATGTTGCCCGCGATTGGACCAATGAAGGTCTCGGCTCGGTCAGCTGTTGAAGTCACATTAAATGGTGTCCCTTATTATTTGACGGGGCATCAAGCAACAGGAAAAGTATATGTAGAGGATCAAGGGTTAACCCTCCCTGCTTCTTACACTGTTGCGAATTCGGCTGGCAGTGAAGCTGCAATCTCACTTACTCCACGAATTATTACTCGTAGGTTCTACCCTGCTGGTGTAGGACGACAAACACGGGAAGAAAGAACATACCTGCATTGTAATGCAGCAGGGGCATCGATTACTGCCGCGAGCAATACAACGATAGATTCTACAGCCGTTACCTCTAGTGCATTGTTTGGAAACGTTACTGTTGGGATGTTAGTCACGGGAACTGAAATTCTTCCAGGGACGATAGTCACAGCAAAAACAGATTCGAATAATATCACTATCTCGCAGGCTGCAATAGCTACGGGGACTGGTATTACGCTTACATTCACAAATGGAACGGTGTCCATCACAGTGCGTGGTCAAAATATTGGAGAAGTAATCACTCAACTGAACACTGGATATATTTCCACACAAATTGGTGGGTTAGTCAGGCTCCATCTTGATAATCTGAGACAAGCACTTGAACTTCAATTTGATAAGGTTCTGCTCCCGTCTGGTGCTCAACAATCGTTAAGTACAGGGATGCAGTTAAATTACTTCGCATATCTAGCAACAGATATGGGACAGGAGACAGATAGTGCGTAGAGTTTCTCAAATAGTACCATCAAAAGAAGCACCGCGCTGGTTATATGAGATTCTACGAAAACTAGAAACTCTGACTGACCAGACACAGGCGAGCTTTGGAGCAATTTCACGGGGGGAAATACCAGATGGAACTGGTACTCCTATCGTGAGGGATGATATCTATCTCAAACTTCGCGGTCGTCCAGATGGGCAGACAGCCCATGGTGCGATAGAAAGTGCGGGAAAGTTAACTTTAGTCTCCACAACACATGATGTAAAAGGAAAAATCTACTTCGGTACCGCTGAGACCAGCACCTTCGACGAAGCGTTGGTTCGTCTAGGCGTCGGGACTGCATCGCCGCAGTCTACGCTCCAGGTGGTCGGTGGGCAGGGCGTGGGGACCATCCTACCATCTTCCGACGGTCCTGCAGAGTCCTTCACTTGGGGCAAGTATGATCTCGGTGGCGGGCCGACGCCAGGGACGTTCACCGAGTGCGTGCTGTCGAACGACCAAAAGGTAGCAGCGCGGCACGAGGCTGGTTCGGGCGGTGCCTACGGGTTCAAAGTTGTGCTCGACAGCCCGATTAGCAGGGCCGGGACCTATACGCTCTGGTATTCGGTGTCGCGACTCTACGGAGCACTGCCGGCAAACACGACGATCATCATCGACCTTTTTGCCTCAGACGGGTACAGTTTCCCGAGCCCGCTAATAATCGACGCGACGGCGCTCGCCCAGGATGTCTACACCCGTGGGTCTGTTACTTTCTCGGGCGCGCAGGCTAGCAGCGGGACGGCAAACTCGATCAGAGTTAGCACTTCGATCCCACTGTTCTCAAACAACCACTACGTCGCCGTGAACTTCCTGGCCGTGACCGAAGGTGCCGCTGCCCTCGGTAGTGCCCCGGTTGCGCTATTCGACGGTGCGGCTGGCACCGCCACGCTGAGTGAGTGGAGACAATACGGCGAAACGACCAGGTCGTTTGTAGACGCCGCAGGTAGATTCGGGATCGGTACGTCGGCGAGTCTCAGTCGGATGTTGACCGTAGTTGCAGAGGCCGCTGCCGCGGTGCCGGTGGCGGTGATCGGTGCGGCAGCGCAGACCGCCAATCTGCAGGACTGGCTGTCCAGTACGCCCACCGTACTCGCGAGCGTCACGAAGGACGGCTATTTCTCTACGCGCCAACTGCTCTTGGTTGGATCGACCTCAGGGACGCTGACGGTCAAACCAGCAGCGGCGACGATCAGCCACACGCTGACCTTGCCGAGCGCCCAGGGCCTAGTCGGCACGTTTCTCAAGAACGATGGCGCGGGCGTTCTATCATGGGCTGCGGCGACCAATACGCTGTTAGATAACGCGAACCACACCGATACCGTGGCTGCGGCAGCAGTCCAGGGCGCTTTGATCCTCGGAAATGCGATTCCCAAGTGGGATCGTTTGACGATCGGTGCTGCCGGTTCGGTATTAGCGAGCAACGGCACCACGGCAGCATGGACCGCGACGAGCGGTCTGGCGATCCCGGAGAGCGCGATCACCGATGGCGCGATTTTGGCGCGCAGAGAAGCAGATGAAACGATCAGCGGTATCTACACGTTCAACATGGCCAACGCCGATGGAGATGGTCGAAGCGTAGTATTTGGCATCCCGAACGCGGGAATGCTCACGTTTCAAGCAGAAACATCGACCGGTTATTGGGGACAGATTGAATGGGGTACGACGGGTCTCTTCACGTACCTGACAACAGCTACCCCCGCCTTTGGGGTTCTCGTCTTCCCGTCGAACGGCGAACTGATGGCTACCGATACGGCACAGACCGTTCAAGCAAAGACATTCCAGAACCAATGCAAGTTCGATTTCCACTCCACGCTTTCGGTATCTGGCTGCATATTCCGCGACAAAGTAGACCCTACAAAGATTACACGTCTCGATCTGACCGGGATCGCGACCGGGACGACGCGAACACAAAAATTTCAGAACTTGAATCTAACCTTCGTCGGGGTCGGCAACGATCCGCCTGCGGTGGCGGCGGGCTCGCTCGGCAAGGTCGATCTCACAGCACAAGGGGCTGACATCAGCACAACTAACCTTTCGAATACTCCACCTGTTGGTGTGTACGAAATTGAAGTAATTGTTGTTTGTACAGCAGTAGATGCTGGTGCAGGGACATTAACTGTTACAGTTGGATGGACGGATGTAGGTGGAGCACGGACAGATACATCAGTTACTCGTGACCTTACTGCCACAGGACAAAATTCAGGTAGAGTACTAATGCAAGTTAATAGTGGTAATATCACTTATGCTACAGCAGCGAGCGGAATATACGGACCAGCTCGATATGCGATTTATATCCGAGTAGTAGCACTTGGATAGGAGATAAAATGGATCCAGTTACACTAACACTCATGGCCGCTGTTGCAGGTGGTGGTATTCTTTCTGCTTTTGGTGGAAGAAAAACTATTAGCCCAGAATGGCTCAAAGAGCACTTTGGCGCTTCTGCTGTGAACCAAGAGATGCTTGACTTATTTAACTCTGTGATCAATTCCCCGCAAGGGCAGCAACTCATGACCCAAGCGGCCGAACAGGGACAACAATTCGAACGAGACGTGGCCTCTCGGGCGGCTGCGGCAGGCTTTGGCGGGGGCGGGGGCGCTGAATCCGGCGCTAGTATATTCTCGCAGGCTGCTTCTGGTGGAGCGGTAGGCTCCCTCCAACGAGGGGTGAAATCTAACATTATGACGGCAGCCCTCCCTATCGCACAAGATATTGTATCACAACGAATGAACGCTGTAGTCGGATCGAAAATGTTGGAACAGCAAACGCCTTCTCCCTGGCAAACATTAGGCAGTGGGATTTCTCAGGCGGCAGGAATGGCTTTAATGGCGGGGGCGGGGGAGACGACAAACTTAGAGAAAAAGACGACAACACCAGAAAAACTACTGCCCCCAAGCCGGGGGACGCTCCCAGGTGGGGGTTCGTTAGCAATTAGCGGTCAAGTTCCAGTACCACAGTTACAGATGGCACCACAACGAGGATATTGGAGCAATCTTGGGAACAGACTCTCTAGGTTCGGAGGGTTGTACCGGCGTCAAACAATTGGAGCACAACGATAATGGCTACTTTCGGTGAAAAAATGGCGAGTCTACAAGGTACAGTGAGTCAAGATAAACTTACTCCACCAGCAGGACCAGACACAGTTGCACACGAAGCTATTACAACTGAGTACGATAAACTTCGTGCTCTTTTAGGTGGGATGAAGGGTATTGATTTCGAAGCAAAATTCGGTCCAATGGTTCAGCAAGTAAAAGATCGTCCGGCTACTAAATTACCGGGGCGTGGAACTACTTTCTTTGCTGCATTAGGGGCTCCTGAATTCACACAAAGATCTTTAATGCAAAAGATGGAACAAGTAGGTAGAGAGAAAGAACAAAAAGACCGAGACCTTCTGAGCCTACAAGAAACAATTACACAAGGTCAAATCGGGGAAGAATTAAACAAAGGAAATTTCAAAAAAGCACTCGCTCATAGTGAAACTCTCGCTAAGTTACAGTCTACGTTAGATCGAGTAAAACGAGAAACTGCACTGACAGATTATAAAACAAGAATCCAGGCGCTCTTCGAAGAGAAGAAAGGACTAGAAGGCGTTCGGGCATCGAATGCAAAAGATCTTGTTCAGGAACGAGCAAAAGCGATTGCTAAACAAATGGGGTTTGATGAGAGATTATCTCTAAAACTTTTCGATCTAGCTGTACAACCAGCTTTAATGCAACTTCGTTCGCTTCTATCAAGAAATCCACTCACTGGTGAAATGGAAATCTCACCAGAAGAGATAGATGCTGCCATGTCTCAAGTTGGCTTGTCCATTATGAGTGCGGCACAAAAGATTAGAGAAGAAGAAGGTAAGCGGCAAGGGGAACCAGTAGATGAAGAAGTTGATGCAGATACTCCTGCGGTAGAAGATCCGATCCGAGCAGCCCACCAAAAACTATATGGTGGTAAGAGGTAACTATGGCAGACCAAAAGAGTCCTATTATTCTAGGATTACGGAAAGAATATCCAGGATATGATGATATCCCAGACGAAGAATTTGTTTCTTCGATCCGTGAAGCACACTATTCAGACCTCCCCGAGCATGAATTCTTTGAGTCCATGGAGTCCGCTTTTGGTGCTCCTACTCTTCCTTCTAAACCAGGATTAGGACAAGTACTGAGACAAACAGGGAAGACGATGGTTTCTGAGTTAGAAAAAGACGTTAAAGGATTCAGCCGGGGGATGGGGAAGGGTCTTGCCATCGGAGGACTTGAAAAAGCCCAACTCCCAGATATAACATATAATGATCTTTTAGCCCGAGGTTATCCGCCAGATATTGCACATAATATTATGCAACAGCGTGTCTCTACTCAATCTGAAATGTCCAATGAACTAACTGAGCAAGCAGGACAAGCACGAGAAGAAACGGCTCGTGGTGCAGCATTTTTAACGAGCGCAGTCCTCGCTGGTAGTGTTGAGGCAGGTGTTGCGAAGAGACTTGGAAAGACAGGACTTGGTTGGCTAACTCGACACGCCGCTGCCGGAGGGGTTGGGTTTGGGGCCTATGAGGCAATCCGCACTGGCGCTAAAGGTGGATCTGCATCTGACATCCTAGACGCTACATGGAAAGGTGCCGCAATTGGAACTGTTGCTGGACCACCACTAGCTGGACTTCTTGGGCGATTTGGGAAGACTATCGCTACCGTTGGGAATATCCCTCGGTATGTACAAGAAGGAATGAGCATCGCAGCGGGGAGACAACGACAAGCATTAGAAACAGCCGCCGTTCAATTCGCAGAGAAATTTCAATCAGGATGGATTACTACACGATTTCGCGATATGGCAACTGTTTTTGATCCTACAACCGGACTTCCTACTAAATTAGATCCTAGACAAATCGCGAATTCTATTGTTCAAAGAGTTCTAGGGACGGATGCAGCAGATCTCGCTCCACCTGAAGCAATAGAAACTATCGCTACTAAAATTGAACAAGCCTTCCGCTCCAGTGGACTCGACCCTTCCCTCTCCCCTCGGGCGGCTATGCCTGTAACAGATGTACCACTCATGAGCGGGCTCACACCAACACAACCGTTTGTCCCGCAAGCCGCAAGAACACCAGCCGAAGCAATTACTGGTGCGATTGAGGCAGGACGGCTAAGACAAGCAGTAGGCCAGCCGCCGATTGAAGCAGGATTGGGGGGACTCGCACCAGAGCCAAATGTGGCGTTCCCAGGACCAATCAGTGAGCAGGTTCCTGTGATTACTCCACCGACAGGGAAACCTTCTGTACCTGGGCTAGAAACTCCTGTTCCTTCTCAAGCTGAATTACCATTGGGGATTGAAGGAGCTACAATCCCTCCGGCGACTCCTGAAATGCAGTTTCCAGTGGGGACTGCTCCCTCAACGGGTTCTGTTGGAGCCGGGTTACGGACACCTTTGGGTGCAACACCGCAGGCGGTCCCTGAGGCGGCGCTAGAGCCCGCTGGCCGGGCCTTGCCTCCAAGTCCGGGTGCGCCACCCCGAACACCGGGTGAAGATATCTTGAACCGCCAGCTAAACGCCCCGAGTGGGCCGGAAGAAATATTCCAAGAACGAAAACTGCCGGGCGAGGTTAAGGCCCAAGCACAGGAATTTGTAACTGCTGCGGCAGAGTCTAAGATTCAAGAATTGAAAAAGAGTATTCTTGCTCGAAGAAATGGTGTAAAGTCCCTCAAGAGTCGGCAAGACTTAGAACAGATAGCAGACTGGGTGTTTCTAAAGGGGGCGAACACGTTCAAGACTTTTTCAAAAGAAATGAAAGATTTATTTGGATTCGACATTAAAACACATCTAGAGAGATTGTATCGGGTCACGAAAAACAAAGCTATACAAGCCGGAGGAAAGAAATGAGTCTAGGTCCAGTAATCCGAGCAGGAGCAGAACCTATCCTTAAGCGGGTATTTTCTGCCCTCCGCTCTCCTGCCGTCCCAGAAGCTATCGCACGAGGCACGGCTGAAGCACCAGCAGTACTAGAAAAGGCACTCTCTTCTCCTGAAGCCATTGGGCAACGAGGAAAGGGTATCCCGTTCACGGGTGTACCTGAATTAGAAACAGCAACCCGTGCGACAGAGGTTGGAGTTAAGACACTTGAAGATAGAATTCAAGATATGAAAACTATCTTTGGGTCGTTCTTCCGGGCTGATCCTAACCTCCCGAAAGACGTACAACGAACATTTCTTCGTGGTCGGACGAGGGGCGAAGCTGCACGAGTAAGTGCGGAATTAGAATTACAAAAAGTCTATGAGCCGCTTCAGACAGATGCACCGACACAAGCCGCTAAAATGTATGATTTTCTTGTAACTTCTGACGAAGTTGCTCAAGCATTCAGGGGGGGGAAACCTAGTATCCACGGCCAACCAACTGAGAAATGGGTGCAGCAACTAGATCTACTTGAACCACAAGTAAAAAATGACCCAGAGATCGCTACCGCGCTAGAGCGCAGACAAAATCTCTGGGACCGTGTATTCGGAGATATGTTAGCCCGAGGATGGATTGTCCCTGAGCACTATCTTGAGGATTATACGCCTATTCGAAAACTTCATGCTGTGGCGCAGGGACTTGCTTCTGAGGCGGGAGAAGAGTTACGGAGTAAAGTATTGAATATGATGCAACACCGGACTAATGCTCCTGGTCTTCGCGAAACAAATCTAGTAATTCTTGAGAAAGAAATTCTCGGTGAGTATATGAAGAAGGTTGCAGAGCATGAAGCTTTCATCGACCTTCTTGCTGATAAAACTATCAATTTTACAGATCAGTTTAAAATCGGAGATACGGTCCCTCACGGATTGAGCATGTATCGTCCGGGCCCGGGGATGATCGGTTATAGCCGGAAGACTTCTGAGGGGTATTTAATTGACGGGCTATTATCTCAAGTTAAACCTGACACGAATGAATTACTCCCTGGCACGTATGTAGTGCCTTCTCCTATCGCACTAGCTCTTGAGACATTTTATCCCAAGCGGAGTAAAGGAACGGAACACGCGTTATATCGGGCTGGACAAACTATGGCTCGGTGGCTGACAGTGTATAACCCATCAAATACCAATCTTAACTTAATGTCTGACCTCCCAATGGCTATGTTCGTCGGATTGCCTGGAGAGAAAGCACAACCACTTGGAGTCTTTAAATGGTGGATGAAGGCTGGACTTCCTATCGCAACTAAAGGTGCTTTTGGCAAGAAAGGTGGGACGCTTGTTGAGATCAATGGACAGATTATTGATGCGTGGGATTTAGCTCAACGAGAAGGAGTGACTGAAGGAACTATTCACTATGATGTAGGAGCCCGAGGTAAACTTTCTGAAGAATTATCCCGACTCATGCCTCAAGGTGAGCGACCAACACCAAATCCAGTACTCGACGTACTCTCACGCTCTCGTCTTGCGATTGAAGCCGCTCCACGAATCGCAGCAGGACTTGAGGCATTCGAGCGAACGGGAGACATTTCGCAATTTGGGAGAGTAGGACGAGAGATTACATTAACGTATGGTGCGGGAGCACCCAAAGCTGCACGACTCCCCGCTATTCGAATGATTTCTCCATTCTTACAGTTTATTGGTCTTGCTAGTTCTCGGGTAATGGATAATCTTCGTACACCAGGATCGCGAGCGAGAACAATCGCTGGAATTGTTGGTGTGCCTGTCCTCACATATTTGTGGAATAGTCAGAATGAAGAGTATAAGCAAGTTGAGAATTCATTAGCAGAGTGGGAACGGTCACAAGCGCATATAATCGTGCCTGATCCGAAAGACCCACTAAAGGTGAGACGAGATATCAACGGGAAACCTGTAGTATTCCGATTCCGCTACTCTGTTCCCGAAGAAGTAATGAAGGCCGTCGGGCTAGGAAATATCGCGGCTCGGGTTGGACGGGTGATCACAAAAAGAGACACACCACTTGAGTTCATCCAATCTATCCCAGGGGAAGCTGCGGAAAATATTGCTGATCTCCTTACCATGCCCGGTCTTGTCCGAGATGTAGCAACAGGCAAAACTCGAACTGGAAAGGAAATGAAGTGGCCGGAGGTTGCGACAAGGATGTTCCCAATTGCTCGACCATTTTTCTCAGCTAAAGAGGCTCTTGAAAGTTATGGGCCGAAAGAGGCTGTAAAAACATTTGCCTCTGAGACGGCCGGTGTACGATTTGCAACAGTAGGACGGAGAGGAAAGCATGTCAGTGATGCTGACCTAATGGCTGCAAAAGGTGAGTTAGCTCAAACACGAAGTCGTTGGAGGACAGCTATGATCAATGGCCCGCCATCCAAGGCGAAAGAAGCTAAAGAAGATTTTTATAAAGCTAAAGAAAAACTTGAACGAATTATAGAAGTGTATAAGGAGTCACGCAAAGCCTTAAAGGAGGACTCAAAATGATAATAACCCCTGATCAAATTCTGACTCTCTTTGGTGCCTTTGCGGTTGCCTTGGCCCCAACAATCGCTATCCTCGTCTCTAATCATCATAGAGTAAAAGAGAGTAAAGCGACCGCAACAAAACTTGATACAATTCATATCTTAGTGAATAGTCGGCTAACCGAGGCTCTTGCTGAGATTAAAGAATTAAAATCACGACTCGGTGATCCGGAGGATTAATGGCTTTTGATCCAGTAAGTGCGGTATTCGACATTGGTGGTAAACTCATCGACCGACTCTGGCCGAATCCGGTAGAGAGGGATGCAGCTAAACTCAAGTTATTTGAGTTACAACAAACAGGAGAATTAGCCAAATTAGCAGCAGAAACAGAATTAGCGAAAGGACAATTAGAAATCAACAAAGTTGAAGCAGCGAGTCCACTCACTTTCATTTCTGGTTGGCGGCCTGCTGTTGGATGGGTGTGTGTCGCTGGCCTTTTTATGCAATACATCTTTTCCCCGTTTTTCTCGTGGGGCTCTCGTCTCGTTGGGCACCCCGTCGATCTACCTGAGTTAGATTTATCCACAATGACACCACTACTGTTCGGAATGCTTGGTCTCGGTGCAATGCGGACAGTAGAAAAGGTTAACCAAGTCGCATCTAAATAGGGGGTGATATAATGGGAGCAGTAATCGTATCGTTTCTAAAGAAAGGACTATACGCGCTTGTTGCAAATGTAGTCGCTTTACTGATGTTTGCTTTAGCTGGCTATCAGCCAGGAGGGGACTCTTTCAACCTTCAAGTCTATGCACTCGTCGTGACTCTCTTAACTGGCCTAGTCGCGGCACTGAAACGTCTCATGGACAAACTTCAACCACCTACTCCATAGTAGGTCATACTAAACAGAAACCCCCCGCAAGTTCGCGCTTGCGGGGGGTTTTTTATTACCGCCTGATCCACCACAATAGATCAAGCAGCATCGGTACTAGGGCAATGAGTCTGATCATTTCTTGCCCTCCTTGTCCCCTATGACATTATTGGAGTCGGGGACATTGGCTCCAATAATATGATAGAATGTTTTCTTTCCTAGTTTCCTTGCTTCTTTCGCTGTCCAACACGCACCGGATTTCACATGAGATGTCGTATGGCAGTGGTAACACATATCGAATTGAACACCTTGGTATCCTGGTGGATAATCCGGGACAAGGATAACATGGACCTCATCACTCAGAGCAGCGATTCTTAAGTTTCTATCCTTGTATCCACCATGCCAACTTCGTTCTTTCGGACAAAAAACAACCAAGTCTCTCCCTGAATTTAGTGCTTCCTCTTCGGCCCAAATATCCACCCCCCCGAGATGGCAGCCTCCACTGACTACTACACAATCGTCAGCGATTATATCTTTAATGATTTCTCGTGCTTGTTTCTCTTGCTCGGGAGTAAATTTTGTGGCTTCGTGCCCGATAATACCTATATATTTCATGCCTTTCCTTTTGGTGCGGGCGGTGGGAGTCGAACCCACAACACATGGATTTTAAGTCCACTCCCTCTGCCAATTGGGGTACGCCCGCTTAAAATCCTACACCAACTTTCAATGCGACATGTGTCTCGTCACCAACAAGGACACGACCTTCGACAAAAGGACGAGTTCCTGGGTTACGGAGTCCGATGAATAGAACCGTACTTGTGCGAGTAAGAATTTGATCACTGAGAGTCCGGCCGATTGTAGTGACAGTCTCTTCCTCTAGATCAAAAACTGGCATCCAGACATGCTGTGTAGGCCCTACATCGTGGGCAAACCCGGCCCCGAAATACCATGTGAGTTGACGGGCATAGATTCCTACTTCTTGACGGAATACGTCATCTCCCATCGCTAAAGCGACGTACCCGCCCGCAGGCCCATTATCCGAGTGAAGGGACACGCCTGCCATTTGCCCTGTCCATTCGGCGTTGCCAATCTCCGCATAAACAGATGCGAGAGAACCAGGATGAGCGATCTTGGGGAGAAACAAGAGAGCAGAAAAGACTAGAAAAACAGATTGAATAAATTTATACATGATTCCTCCTGATTGTAGCTCCACCGGGAGTCGAACCCGGCTAGGAAAGGTTATGAGCCTTCCGGATCCCGGATCATGGAGCGAATAGTTAGAAGTAATTCTCTTTTTGTATCTAGTTCGTCGGGGAAAGCATTCACGGAAGACTCAAATTCCGGGAAGGTAGAAGGGACAATCTCATCAAAATTTGTAGAAATTACATTCTCATCCTCCTCATCAATCGAGACGAAATACTCTTCAAAAGGATTAGGGCAAGAACAACCAGCACTCGTTCCCCAAAAAATTTGACCCGAAGGAAGGTACTGGAATACTATTAAGGTATGAAACTCATGATCAAGACTTGATTCATCTAATCCACCAAGCATCTTGAATCGACCCATGAGTTTCTTTTTTTCTTCGTTATACTGGTATATGTAACCAATCTCATCCCCACTGAATGTAATTTTCATTTTTCCTCCTGATGGTTGGACCTTAGCGAATCGAACGCTATTCTCACGCTCTTCAGGCGTGCGCTATCACCAGACTAGCTCAGGTCCAATATGGTAGCCCCTGCCGGACTTGAACCGGCATCTGCAATGGTTAAAAGCCACGCGCTTTGCATTAAGCTAAGGGGCAAGATTATCTAAATCCAGGGTTCTGATCATCATGCGTGCCAGTACCCGGTGGGGGAAGGAAGATACAACCTAGAATAAAAAGAAAAACTATAATACCTATAATCCAAGTCCAAGTCATACTCCCACCTTTATCTCTTTATGATACACCCATCTTTCTGGGATAACCATATCTGATGGAAAATTAATGTGTTGTGGAACAAAAATCCACTCATCGGGATGGTCGCGTCTCTCGCACTTTAATTTTGTGATTGTCTCGGGAAAGTGAGGGAGACCACTGTAAATATCATATTTTGTGGGCGGAGTAGTCACTCTCAATTGAAGTGGCAGCCCACACGTCGCACAAAATTTTGGTCTCATATGTCTCCTAGCTCTTTAAATAATCCTACTTCATCAATAAATACTTTTGTTGCAAATTTGTACATTACGTCCCACCTTTCAGGTTCAGTAGGAATAAGAATATATCCAGGCTTACCCTGTCCAATCATGTAACCAAACTCAAGATGACCCGACTTTCCAGCGGGCAAAAGCATAACGGCGGCGTCGCAACGATCAAGGTGGAAACGGTCATACTGGAAAACGTGCCCCGCAGCATAACCGACGAGTCCTTCCGTGTAGTTGTGCCCTCTATCCTGTTCGTATCGTTGCCAGTAGTCATCGGCTTCTGGTCCGGCTGCGACCCAATCATCAAATACCTCGTGTCCTAATGCACGAATTTTTTGTGCGAGGATTGGAACTTGTGGATTCCGCAAAGAACCAATCAAGTAAAACTTCATTATTACTCCTAAGTTGGTACGCCCGGAGGGATTCGAACCCCCACCGCATAGGTTCTAAGCCTATCGCCTCTGCCGTTGGGCTACGGGCGCTCTATACCTCTTCATATCTAGTCTCCACGATTTCAACCCCATCTTGTTCTACAATTTGATAATCTCCAAAAATATGCGGAGATGCATCTTTCAGTATCCGACACACTTCAACTGCAACGGTGCGGATTTCAGCATCGGCAAAAACAGACCCGCGTACTTCAATGAAATGTCGCCACGCCCGAGCGTTTCCTGTTACAAAGATTTTAGTTCGTGTCGCATTGGGGAGGACGGCTCGGGCGGCTTGCCTCGCCATCTTACGCCGTTGAGTTGCATTTTCAATATGTTTGAATCGTAATTCCAAGTTACTGACAAGGACAGCATACGCTGTTCGAGCCGATTGTGTTGCCCGCATAAACGTGCCATGCATACTCTCATCTGCTGCAATATCTGGTGGCTCGATCACGCCAGCATCAGACTCATCTACATATCGTTGCGAAAGTTGAGAGAAGGATAAATGTCGGTGCCGGACAAGTTCGTGTGTAAAAGATCGAGAGACGTTTGTGAAAATAAAGCCGAAAACTGCGTGCTCCAACACCGAGCCGTGGCCAACGTCAAGAATATGCTTGATAAATTCTTGATTAGATTTGCGGCCCTTTCCATAAGACATATAGCAAAGTCGTCCTGCGATTTCTACGATTCCATCGGTATCCGCTAATTTAGCGTCCGGCCCCATGAGAGAAGGAAGATCCTCATCTATTCTAAAATCTGCAAGACGATCTAAGTCGAAATGCATTTGACTGACAAGATAAATCTTAGGTGTGTACACTGTGTTTTATCCTTTTGGCACATTTTTCAATTGCTTCTGCAACGAGTTTAATGTCCCACTCTTCATCAACCCGCAAAGAAATATCTTGTCTATATATCTGCTCTGTGGCGGAAAACAGTGTTTTTCATTCTGTCCCCATCACAGGAGAATCAGCAAGATCAAAATACTTTTCGATACATTTTCTGATTTCACCTGCACTTGCTGGCCCCGACATCAATGAAGAGAGATCTATCACTGCATTCATATTTTTTTGTTGTTTTAATCTTTTGATAGCCTCAGTCCCTAGATCTTTCATTGTGCGTCGCCCTACCCTTGCAAAAATTCTATTTCGTAAAATAATCTCCCTCTTACTCATCATCTACCACATAATCTGCCCATCCAGCCCACTGAAGTCATTCAACTAACTGTTCTGCAAGAGATCGTATATCACTTCGTATTTCCTTAGATATATTCATTCCTTTTTGTAAGCTAGCAATTTTTTTATCGCGCGTTGCTAGTTTTCTCTCTAGTGCAGCAACTTCTTTTTGGAGGGCAGTAATGGCAGCATCGTTTATTGCGGTCAATTGTTCTTTTGTTAGATTTACCTTCAAGTCCATACTATTCCTTTCTGGTAGCCCCCGTGGGGCTCGAACCCACGACCCCCACCTTGTAAGGGTGATGCTCTCCCAATCTGAGCTAGAGGGCTATATCTTAAGATTTTGCTTTGAAGAATCCACCAACAGCGCTCAGGATTAAACTTGCAGCAAGACCCTGCCAAAAATTAATGATCGGCAGATTAAAAATGCCATGCAATAGCATATTCCATGCCCACATGATAATCACACCAGAGAGCGCGTATAGTCCCAAGACAAGGAGAATCCCGCCTGCTAACACAAAAATATGAATCATTTCTTTCCTTTCATGGAGCCGAACCGGGGTCTCGAACCCCGAATTGCTGATTACAAGTCAGCGGGTATGCCGGTTTACCTAGATCGGCAAGTACGTGCGATGTTATATCTTGTGCTAGGTGATTCTCTTGAGGCCCAAAGAAGAGCACCGCGAGTCAGCGTTTTCCTCTTATAACTCTGATTATTCGCGCCAGCTACGGCAGATATCAACAGAGGATATATCGTTCTCATCGCACTTATTGGTAGCGCCTATGGGGCTTGAACCCACTAAGACGGGATTGAAAGTCCCGGTGCTCGACCACTTTGCATTAGGCGCTATTTGTATCACGACTTTTTTGTTTCTTTCTTAACCCGCACAAATTTATAACTGTTACTGTCATACACAAACCCAAGAGCAGATGCCAACTGATGAAGCATCTGACGTAGTTCCCAGGAATTATCAACCAGCACCGGGGAAGGATTCATGGGGAGAAGGACTTCTACTTTTTGTGCAGTAAAGTGGCCGTCATACACGTACCCTAGTGCGCGGTATAATGCTTCTACTTTATTCACTGCGCTTACTGCCCTCTGTAAATCTGTTTTTTCATACCTGTTCATCTCTTTTCCTTTCTTTATATTGCCCTACCGGGCCTCGAACCCGGAACCTCTCCATTATAAGTGAAGTGCTCTTTCCAAGTTGAGCTATAGGGCGGGGCTATCTTTCACTCTCGGGAGTGAGCAAAAGTTCATTTAGAAATTCTCTAATCTCTGGTTCCAATGGCAAATCTAAACAATACTGTATATGATTGTCTTCGATATTACAGTCTGCTAATACAATGTGTGCATTACTAAATTGTGCTTCTGGGAATTTATCGTTGAAGTCTTCAATCTTATCATATGTAGACTGTTTTAATACACCACCATCTACACACCCTTGACACATAGTTCCTCCATTATATTTCTGCTCCGGGGCTAGGATTCGAACCTAAATTCACGGGGTCAAGGCCCGTTTTCCTGCCTATTAGAAGACCCCGGAATGGCACAGACCGTAGGAATCGAACCCACCCACAAACGTTTGGAGCGTCTATCGCCACCTTGGGACATGGGCCTGCTTAAGCCATTAACGGTTGAGTTTTATCAGGCACTACAATAGTATACTTTCCCCACTCTAGTTCTAGAATCGAATCATTTTCTAAATGAAATTCAATTTTATCCCCAGACTGGATTAGTGTGCATTCGCCTTTTATAACTTTCGTCCCCTCGGTGTGGGAAGGGTGGATGCTAACAATTACTTCTGTCATTCTTTCCTTTCTTTTGGACCGGATGGGAATCGAACCCACCGCAGATTACTTGCAAGGCATTCTCGCCTCCTTGGTACATGCCAGCCCAGAATATAAGATGGAGTGTTATGGTTTGAGCCAGATGATTAAATAGGATTCCTGGCGCTCCGTTTCCCCTGCTATGCCTATTTCAGACCGGACGGACGAGCTTCAGAGGCCATATCGTTCTCACTCCAATTTGGTGCCAGCGGCAGGATTCGAACCTACTCACCCGAAAGACCTGTTTTACAGACAGGCGCAACTCTCCCGCGTTACCGCGCTGGCGTGCGGAGGGTGTAGGATTCGAACCCACATAGCGTGGTATTAGCACGCTCTCCCGTTTTCGAGACGTTGAGCTACGCCGGTAGCAGACCCTCCATACGATATGAGCGGATAGAAGGAATCGAACCTTCGTCGCTAGTTTGGAAGACTAGAGCATAGCCATTCTGCCATACCCGCTTTGGGTACGATCATACCCACTTTGGGGTGACAGGTCGGGATCGAACCGACTAGACCGTGCCTTCACAGGGCAGGGGCTCACCCATTTTGCCTTCTGTCACCATTAATTGGTGGGGAAGGCAGGATTCGAACCTGCGACCGCCTGCTTCCAAGGCAGGCACGCTGTCCTGGCTGCGCTACTTCCCCTCATAGTCCTCGGCATTTATATCCGTAGAGCAGGATTTGTTCTACTAGATGTTCTGGTGGACGCTCTTGAAGTGTTGAATGTTTGAAACTATCTTCCGCAGCCTTTATTAACTGATTGGCCTCCTGATGGACCTGTTCGAGTGTCCATTCCCCCCGCTTGATGGCTTTAAGTCGTTCAGCATCATATCGGTACACAATACAAACATTCGTGTTCAGAAACTCAATTGCCATTCTCATGAGACGGATAAGATGGGCTGCGTTTTTCGTGTCATACCCAAATTGCTCTACAAGTGCTTTCCGCTTGGCCCCCATATATCCTTGATGGGCGTTATGTGTCATTTTGTACAGTTGACCTTTGGCATAACCCATGAATGAATGATATACTTGTTTGGAGATAAATACATCCCTCTGCGCAATTAAACTCCGCATAGGTTCTGCGTCTGAGAGATACATATCTTCAGGACGCAAGTATAGGGTTCCAATTACATTAGGGTTCGACTTCATCAGAAGCCGGATATATTTATTCCACGAATACACGACACAATCAATCTCTTCTACCTTCATTGTCCCATGGTCGAATTGACGAAGCCCAAGAATACGTTCACGGGGTGGGATGACGATTGCCATGAAATCAACATCATCAATCCCAGTCGGGTCAACAGGAGGGATATACGTTCCATGACTATGACTTCCGACACGGAAAAGAGCGGCAAGGTGAGGGGTTAATGAAAAGTTTTCCTGTTTTCTCCAAAGAAGGTCAAGGCGTGGAAGGTAGTCTTGCACTTGTCTCATCTTACCTCCATCGATCTCTCGGGTGCATCAAAAATTCAAAATGTGGATACTTATCTTCTGGATAAGGAATTTCAAGATGAGGACAGATATGAATAAATTTCGTTTCTAGAGTGATAGTTTCATACCGAATTGGAAACTTTTGAACAAACCATTGAGGCATGCATTCACTCTTGAACATCTGCCACCAATCACGAGGCCGAAGAATAGTTTGGTGCTCAGAATGAATCTTGTTCCCCGCAAAATATCCTGTTACTTGCAGAATAAATTCATCCACCATATCTTTCATTTCAAATTTAAGTTGCCGAGAAAATGTACCCCGAAGATAAAATGGGATTTTTTCTGCACGAAAAGATGCTAAGTTACTGAATAACATTTCCGTCTTTGTCTCGATTCCCACCCTTGTACTCCTTGTCTCCCTCCACCGTCGCCTTAAATAGTGCTTGGCTGGCTTTGTGGTAAATCACGATGCCTTCAGGGTTCATATAGCCAGGAACAGCAGCAGACCCTCGTTCTCTCAAATCATTGAGGACTAGCGGAGGCATAAAATTTCCCGCCGCCTCATTGATCCATGGTCCTTCGTACAGGACAGGAACAGCATCTACATTATGAAGTTGACCGAGAATCCATGCAGTCTCTAGGCCATTCTCTTTTCCTCCCCTCCCCCACCGAGCCGTATTGAAAAGTGAAAACCGCCGCTCTGCAAGTCCATATCCTCGATTGATCCCTACCCCCCACCATTCACCAAAATGAAGACCGGGACCAAGAGCTTCAGCAAGTTTCTCTCTATTCTGCTCTACCCACGCAGCGAATCCATAATTATCATCGTGTGGACTGATCACTCGGGTGCGGCTCTGGGCATAGACTCGTCCATCTTCTGTAACGCCAATCGCTGCATTTGTTCCATCAATTTTCTCGGTGATCACGATGTCTCGATTAAAACGAGAGATTTTGCCGAATTCACTAAAGGGAGGGGATCCAGCAATATACTGCCGGTGTGTTTGTTCCATCGCTTCTCTAGCTACTCGTTTCGCTTCTTTCCGGTTGGGGTCCATACGCTTCCTTTCTTATTGTTTGAATCATTTTTGTGAATGCTAGTGCCGATGCTCGCGCATCTCCGAGTGCTTCATGAGTACCGTTCTCTCGGGTAGGTGCAACCTTATAGTATCCAAAAACTAAATCACCGCTCACACCTTTTAGATTCAAGAGACCGGCATACCGGAGAGCGACGGCGAGCCCTTGTGTACAAACAACGCGGTGAGAGAAGTGGTACTTGGCGTTAGCGAGCCGGTATAATCTCTGGAGGAAGGCAACATCGAATTGTACGTTGTGACCGCCTAGCTCGACTTGTCCGCGCATGTCGTTATTGAGAAGGAAGTTCTCTAGAGCCTGTACAGCAGCAACAGGGTTGACTCCTGCAAGTTCATGTTCTTTAATGTTGATCCCGTTCACTTTAAGTGCTTGTTCTTCTGCAACAATTGTTGGTTCTGTGATTTTAATCTCGATCTCATCAACCACAAATCCATCTGCCCAGACAACTGCACCGAGCGAGAGGATACTGTGTTTGGTCGGGTCGAGCCCTCCCGTTTCGCAATCGATAAAAAGAATTTTATTCACTAAACCTCCCCCGTTTCTATCATCTTTCGAAGTCGTGTAGCGCGTGGGCCAACCTGTGTTGCCCACTTTGAGTCCATCATCTCAATCCCTGCTTTGCTCCAAGCCTCTTGATTTACCGCTGCAATAAACTTTTTGAATCCAGCGAGACGATTACCGAGGTTGAAAGCCATATTTACTAGCGCACGTATGCGCGTTTCTTGGCCTGGATAATTCTTCATTTCGAGAAAAAGTCGGGAAACAATGTCTTCTGCAACATTTATATCTGATTCAAGAAGGGCCATTGCTTCACTCTGAGTAATTTTTGTCATTCGCTCTTCCGCGCCAAGAAGATGACCCACCCCAATCGTCCAGAGTCCGACGGTATCTTTATAAGGTACTAGACAAATACCTTCATCACGTATTAATTCTTCTTTCAATTTACTCCGATTTATCACTATTCTCATCGGACTCTACCGTTACGTTGAACATAAATGTTACATCTTTCCGGTCGGTTAAATCATGAATTACATCTATGATTCGTGCAAGAGCTTCATCAATGCTTTCTTCTGCTAAGGATCGCATAAATCGACCATCAACAATAAGCGCACCCTCGAAAAAACTACCAACATACCTAACTGGCATCTGTACTTGTCTCACTACCTTCATTTCTATCCTCCATCGCACATTTGTCAATAACGAGTGCAATCTCAATCACCGACTGGATCACGCTTTCCGCTTTTACTCGTACTCTTGCTAACTCTTCTATCAGATTATTCATCGGTGGCGAGATGCCCTCTGTCTTCACGGCAATATACCTACCGATAAAGTGGGCCAGAAGGACAGGTTCGCTATCCCGCCACCATTTATGTTTTCTTAGCCCTCGTCGTTCAACAAACCGCCGGATATAATGCTTGAAGCATCTAGATGGTCTAAACGCCGGGGAGGCGCATTTGGAACATTTCATCCGCGTCCTCCGTTACAATTTTCATTTGGGCTTCTACAAGTTTTTCTCGCTCAAGCTGTTTTCTCCGCAGATATACCATCCAAAGTGTTTCAGGATACCCTGCCATGTCCACAACAGAATCCCGACTCGGCTTGTTCATGAACCGGCTAACCTTTACACAGATCATAAAGATGGCTATATCTTCTTGGGTCAGAGGTTCTTTCAATTTATGCTTGAATGCCTCACTCACCATCCCTGCTGTCCGACCGAAGTCATCGTAGGGATGGCCGTAGGCGACGCCTCTCTCTCCGTGAACAAGGTGGTAAGCTTCTGCCAAAATACTCTCCTTATCATTTTCCATATTTTTCGTATAACTCCTGGCGCAAATATTTACATAAATCAATCGCCTCTTGATAAGCATCAATTAAAGGGTCTCGTCCGTTCATGGGTTGGAGCGGAACACCATACTTTTCCTTACCAGCAATCCCGCGAGATCTCATGTCATCGATAACTAACCTTGTAACATCTGGTTTCGTGTTTTTTCTCGGTGGTAATTGAACTCTTGTTGCAAAATCTGGCCACTCGGAATCAGGTTCATTCATAAGTTGTTCATGGAATCTTCGTTCTGGATCATATCTCGGATCAGGCATAGGTATCAAGATTCCCGCTAATAATCACGTCCCCATTATCTGTAAATACATAGTCTATCTCATACTCCATATCATCAAGACAAAGATAAACTTTACTATTTAATTTTTCTTTATCAAATCTTTCTAGTTCTTTAAGCAACTCTCGCACTGTCATCGTATTTCTCCAATTCTCCCCATGAGGCACCGGGGGCACCAACTTCACACTCTGTCGGGAGGAAGAACCCAGGAGCGACACAATCAAATGGTCTCTCCATGATTTGTTTCATCCCCGCCGCACATTCAGCAACTTTATCCTGTGGCACTTGTGCCAATACAGAATCATGTACAGTCGTAGTTAACCGACCACCAAGACTCTTTACAAAGATATGTAGATCAAGAAGCACACACCAAAGAATATCAGCGACGATAGACTGCGGGATAAAATCAACCGCTGCTGCGGCTCGTCTATCGTAGAAGAATCTCACACGACCGAATGGGTTACGAATCCACCCTTTTGTTTTACACTGTAATGCAAGCCATCTCTTATACGCCGTAACTCGCGTATATCGTTCTTTAATCCCATCGAGCACTTCTTTACATATCTTTGGTGATACGTAAATGTGTTGCTGTGACAAGATCATATCACTAACTTTGGGGGCACCTGCAAGATATTGTCCCGCAAGAAGAACGTTTTTTCCTGTATCCCTATCTGTTCCTACTGCATTAGCAAGACGACGATATGGGTCGCCCGAAGCCAAATCTGCGATCATCACTTCATCTTGTGCTGAGTATGCCATCGCATACAATTCTGCACGTGAATAGTCCCGCTGGACAAAACACCAATGATCAAAATCAGGGAGGTATAGCCATCTTGCTATCTCAGGTTGATTCTGAAGATTAGGACG
>Ga0326597_10000572_pt1 | contig 65270 bp, 62 predicted proteins | sample RVTome_12_FD_203789 | JGI IMG/M metagenome (GOLD analysis project Ga0326597, IMG submission 203789) | Soil microbial communities from uranium-contaminated site in the Upper Colorado River Basin, Wyoming, United States - RVT100D185 | ecosystem: Environmental > Terrestrial > Soil > Contaminated >...
CCCGCGACTTCGAGCGCCATATTCGTTCCGCGGTCGCCTTCATCCGCCTCGCCATGATCCGCATCATGCTGCGAAGGCTCGCCGTAAACCCTTCAACGTAGATTCAAACTTCCCGGAAGGGCTCTTAGCCGTCAAAAGGCGAGAGGCCCCACGACCGCTTTGGTTCGATACCGTTCATAAACTATTTCAATGGCGTCGCGACGCAATATTGATTCGCGGGCAGCTCCCTTGTGGCAAGAAAGATTCATCAGGCTCTCGCACCTGATTCAGGTGTTTCGCCATGGTTTTTGATCGCCGACCTTATCAACGGTATCGGTCATAAGCGATCATCAAGTTAACGCCTGTTTCCTGTCGAGAGCGGACGCCCGAGTCGGGGCAACAAAGAGCGGCTCAAGGCGGCTGCGGGTTTCCCGCCTCCGCCCCCCTCACGCCAGCACGCCCGGGCGGCCTCCGGACGTCAGCGCGTCCACCACCTGCTCGGGCCCGATCATGCGCCTTAGAATCCTGAGCCCCCAGTCGTGGTAGTCGGGGCCGGCGTGGGAGGCGCAGGCGGCGGCCAGCACGACCGGCCGGTAGCCCGCCTCGAACAGGTCCACGGCGCATTTGAGGACGCAGTTGTCGGTGGCGATGCCCGAGAGGTGCACCTCGGTCGCGCCCATCATCTCGAGCCGGGCGCGGAAGCCCGCATCGACGCAGGTGTAGGTGAACTTCTCGATCATCGCCGCGCCCGCGGGCAGGTCGAAGGCGAGCCGCGTGTCCTCGCTTCCCGGGCCGAAGCGCTCCCAGTGGATGAGCCGCCGGTGGGCGGAGCCGAGCCGGTTGATGAAGCGGGTCGCCAGCACCCGCTCGTAGCCCCGGGCGAGATCCTCCACCACCGCCGGGATATGGGCGGTATGGGCATTAATGAAGCCTTTCTGGACATCGATGACGAGCAGTGGCGTGACCATGCGAACCCCGGTTTCTCCCATTTCCGGCCCGATGGGCGCCGCGTTAACCGCGCCCTCGGCGCTTCAGGCTACCTTGTGGCATACTTTCGCGGCCTATATAAGGCTTACGCGGCCGTGAATGCCCGGCCGAAGGAACCACCCGATGCTCGAGACCGCGCCCCATCCCGAAGTCGCCGGAGCCGCCGCCGGCACGGACGCGGACGCCATCGCCGGCCTCGCCGCGAGGCTGGCGGAGATCGCGGCGAGCGACATCCCCTCCCAGGAACTGCGCCCGGCGGCGCTGGGGGCGGCCACCGGGGCGCTGGCCGCGCGCCGCACCGAGATCCGCGCCGCCTTCTTCGAGGGCGCGCTGTCCGGCACCGACCTCGTCGCCGCCACCACGGCGATGACCGACGGGCTGATCTCCGCGCTGTTCGACTTCACGACCGCCAAGGTCTATCCCCGGGCCAACCCCACCGAGGGCGAGCGCATGGCCCTGGTGGCGGTGGGCGGCTACGGGCGGGGCGAGCTCGCGCCGCATTCCGACATCGATCTCCTGTTCCTGCTGCCCTACAAGCGCAACGCCTATACCGAGCAGGTCGTCGAATACATCCTCTACCTGCTGTGGGACCTCGGCTTCAAGGTGGGCCAGGCGATCCGCTCGGTCGACGACTGCATGCGCCTCGGCAAGGACGACATCACCATCCGCACGGCGATGCTGGAGACCCGGCTGGTGGCGGGCGAGAGGCCCCTGTTCGAGACCCTGCGCCAGCGCTTCCGCGCCGAGATCTCGGAGGGCACCGGTCCGGCCTTCGTCGAGGCCAAGCTCGCCGAGCGCGACGAGCGCCACAAGCGCACCGGCGATTCGCGCTACGTGCTGGAGCCCAACGTCAAGGAAGGCAAGGGGGGCCTGCGCGACCTCCATACGCTGTTCTGGATCGCCAAATACATCTACGGGGTGGAGAACATCCCGGCGATGGTCGACCTCGGCGTGATCTCCGCCCGCGAGGCGCGGCGCTTCGCCAAGGCCCAGGACTATTTCTGGACGGTGCGCGCCTACCTCCATTACCTGACCGACCGGGAGGACGACCGTCTCACCTTCGACCTGCAGGAGAGCGTCGCCGAGCTGATGGGCTATTCGGACCGCGCCGGCGCCCGCGGGGTCGAGCGCTTCATGAAGCACTACTTCCTCTACGCCAAGGAGGTGGGGGACCTGACCCGGATCTTCTGCGCCGCGCTCGAGGCCCAGCACAAGCGCCGCCCAAGGCTCCGCTTCCCGACCTTCGGCCTCGGCCGGCGCGAGGTCGGGGGCTTCGTCGTCGAGCAGGGCCGCCTGCGCGTGGAGCACGACGGTCTCTTCCGCGAGGACCCGGTCGCCCTGATCCGGCTGTTCGCCGTGTCCCAGGACGAAGGGGTGGACATCCATCCCGAGACGCTCCGGCTTGTGACCCGCTCGCTGCCCCTGATCGACGACCGCCTGCGCCAGGACCCCGAGGCCAACCGGCTGTTCGTCGAGCTGCTCACCCACGAGCGCAATCCCGAGGTGACGCTCCGCCACATGAACGAGGCCGGCGTCTTCGGCCGCTTCGTGCCCGATTTCGGGCGCGTGGTGGCGCAGATGCAGCACGACATGTATCACGTCTACACCGTGGACGAGCACACCATCCGGGCGATTGGCGTCCTCCACCGCATCGAGGAGGGCGAGCTCGGCGACGTCATGCCGGTGGCGAGCGAGGTGATCCACAAGCTCGGTTCCCGCCGCGCCCTCTATGTCGCGCTCTTGCTGCACGACATCGCCAAGGGCCGGGGCGGCGACCATTCCGAGCTCGGCGCCGAGATCGCGCTCGCCCTCTGCCCCAGGCTGGGTTTGAGCGAGGAGGAGACCGAAACCGTCTCCTGGCTCGTGCGCTGGCACCTCTTCATGAGCAACACGGCGATGCGCCGCGACGTCGACGACCCCAAGACGCTCGCCGATTTCGTCGAGGTGGTGCAGTCGCTCGAGCGGCTCAGGCTGCTGGTCTGCCTGACCGCTGCCGACATCCGCGCGGTGGGTCCCAACGTCTGGAACGGCTGGAAGGCGGCGCTCCTGCGCGAGCTCTTCTACGGCGCCGCCGACGTGATGTCGGGGCAGCTGACGGGGCGCGGCCGGGCGGAACGGGCGGAGGCCGCCAAGGACGATCTCCGCACCCGCCTCGCGTCGTGGGGCGAGGCCGAGTTCGCGGCCTTCGCCGAGCGCCTGCCGGCGCCCTACTGGCTCGCCTTCGACACCGAGACCCAGGCGCGGCACGCCGAGATGACGCGCGGCGCCGCGGCCTCGGACGCGCCGCTCGTGGTGGACACCCGGGTCGACCGCTTCCGCGCCATCACCGAGGTCACCATCCTCACCATCGACGACTGGGGCCTGTTCTCGCGCATCGCCGGCGCCATGGCGCTCGCGGGGGCGAACATCGTCGATGCCAAGATCTTCACCATGACCGACGGCATGGCGCTCGATTCGTTCTGGATCCAGGACGTCAACGGCGAGGCCTACGACGAGCCCCGGGCGCTCCGGCGTCTCGAGGAGAACCTCGAGCGGATCATCTCCAAGCAGCGGCGCCTGCACAGGCGGCTGACGCTGAAGGCGACCCTGCCCGACCGCACCCGCGTGTTCCGCGACCAGCCGCGCGTGATCATCGACAACTCGGCCTCCAACACCAATACGGTGATCGAGGTCAACGGCCGCGACCGGCCCGGCTTCCTCTATGACGTCACCACCGCCCTGACCGACCTCAACCTGCAGATCTCCACCGCCAAGATCGCGACCTTCGGTACCCGCGCCGTCGACGTCTTCTACGTCAAGGACCTGTTCGGGCTGAAGGTGACCCACGAGGACCGCATGGGGACGATCCGCGAACGCCTGCTCGAGGCGATCCGCGACCCCGACGCGGAGGGGGACGCGGAGGGGGACGCGGCGGAGAAGGCCGGCGCACCGCCTTCGCGCGCCGCCCGGCCCCGTGCCCGGGGGGCCCGGCGCGGGCGGACGGGGACCCGGACCGCCCGCAACAAGGCGAACTAGGTGAGCGGCCGCGATCCGGGACCCCGGCCATGGCGCTGATCCGCTCCGTCTCGACGATCGGCGGTTTCACCCTGCTGAGCCGCCTCGCCGGTTTCCTGCGCGACGTCCTGTTCGCGGCGATCCTCGGCGCCGGTCCGGCGGCGGACGCCTTCTTCGTCGCCTTCAAGTTCCCCAACCTGTTCCGCCGCCTGTTCGCCGAGGGCGCCTTTGCCGCCGCCTTCGTGCCGGTCTATTCCGGCCTGCTGGTGACCGCCGGGCGCGACGCCGCGCGCCGCTTCGCCGAGGACTCGCTCGCGGTGATGCTGGCGGTGCTGTTCGTGTTCGTCGCCGGGATCGAGGTCCTGATGCCCTACGCCATGATGGGGCTGGCGCCGGGCTTCCGGGACGATCCCGAGAAATTCGCCCTGGCGGTGGAGCTCGCGCGCATCACCTTTCCCTACCTGCTGTTCATCTCCCTGGTGGCGCTGATGGGCGCGGTGCTGAACGCCCACGACCGCTTCGCCGCGCCCGCGGCGGCGCCGGTGATCCTCAACCTGGTGCTGATCGCCGCGGTGCTCGGCTGGGGCCGCTTCGCCCGCTCGCCCGCCGAGGGGGTGGCCTGGGGCGTCGCCGCGGCGGGCATCCTGCAGTTCCTGTGGCTGGGTCTCGCGCTCTCCCGGGGCGGCCTCTCGCTGGGGTTCAGCCTGCCGAGGCTCACGCCCGAGGTGAGGAGGCTCCTCGTCCTGATGCTGCCCGTGGCGCTGGGGGCGGGGGTCTATCAGGTCAACGTGCTGGTGGACCTGGTGATCGGCTCGCTGCTGCAATCGGGCGCCATCTCCTTCCTCTACTACGCCGACCGCGTCGCCCAGCTGCCGCTCGGCGTGATCGGCATCGCCGTCGCCACCGCCTTGCTGCCGCTTCTTTCGCGCCAGATCCGGGCGGGCGACGAGGCCGGCGCCATGGAGAGCCAGAACCGGGCGCTCGAATTCGCCCTGCTCTTGACGGTGCCCGCCGCCTTCGCCCTGATCGCCGCCGCCCAGCCGGTGATCACCGTGCTGTTCGGCCGCGGCGCCTTCGGACCCGAGGCCCAGGAGGCGACCGGCTGGGTGCTGACGGCCTATGCCCTCGGGCTGCCCGCCCACGTGTTGGTGAAGGTGCTGGCGACGGGCTATTTCGCCCGGGAGGACACCAAGACGCCGGTCAAGATCGCCGTCCTGGCGCTGGCCGTGAACGTCGTCCTCAACCTGATCCTGATGGGCCCGCTCGCCTATGTCGGCATCGCGCTCGCGACCTCGGCCTCGTCCTGGGTCAACTGCGCCCTGCTGGCGTTGGGGCTGCGCCGGCGCGCGCGGCTCAGGCCCGACAGCCGGATCCGGCGCAGGCTGCCGCGCGTGGTGCTGGCCTCGGTGGTCATGGCGGGCGCCGTCTGGGCGGTGGTGGCCGAGGCGGGGTGGCTGTTCGACGCCGGCGAGCCGCACCGCATCGCCGCGCTCGCCGCGCTGGTGGCGGCGGGGATCGTGCTCTACGTGGTGCTGGCCCAGATCTCGGGCGCCATGACGCTTGGCGAGCTCCGGCGGGCGCTGGCGCGTCCGGCCGGCGGCGGCGGCCACGGGGCGCCCGGTGGCGATGCCCCGGTCTCCTGAGCCCGGTCTCCTGAGCCCGGTCTCCTGAGGAGGCGTCGGCCGGGCCGGGGGAATTCCATTTGACCGGATCGGCGGCTAGGGGCCATAAACACCGCCCAAAGACGGACAAGTCGCGGCGGATGACGAGATGAACCGCATATTTTCAGGGGTCCAACCCACCGGCAACCTCCACCTCGGCAACTACCTCGGGGCGATCCGCAACTGGGTGGAGCTGCAGGACGATTACGACTGCATCTTCTGCATCGTCGACCTGCACGCCCTGACCCAGCCCCAGGACCCCGAGGAGCTCCGCGGCCACACGCGGGAGGTGACGGCGGCCTACCTCGCCGCCGGCATCGATCCGGAGAAATGCGTCATCTTCAACCAGTCCTCGGTCCCGGGCCATTCCGAGCTGGCCTGGCTGTTTGCCTGCATCACGCCGCTCGGCTGGCTCAACCGCATGACCCAGTTCAAGGAGAAGGCGGGCAAGCGCCGGGAGAACGCCGGCCTCGGGCTCTATGCCTATCCCGTGCTGATGGCGGCGGACATCCTGCTCTACAAGGCGACCCACGTGCCCGTGGGCGAGGACCAGAAGCAGCACCTCGAGCTCGCGCGCGACATCGCCGGCGCCTTCAACCGCCAGTTCGGGACCGACTATTTCCCCCTGCCCGAGCCGCAGATCCTCGGCGAGGCGACGCGGGTGATGAGCCTGCGCGACGGCACCGCCAAGATGAGCAAGTCGGACCCTTCCGATTATTCGCGCATCAACATGACCGACGATGCCGACACCATCGCGCTGAAGGTGCGTCGCGCCCGCACCGACCCCGAACCCCTGCCCGGGACCGTGGACGGCCTCGAGGGGCGCAACGAGGCCGCCAACCTCGTCGGCATCTATGCCGCGCTCACCCGCAGGAGCCGGGCCGAGGTGATCGACGAGTTCGGCGGCAGGATGTTCTCCGACTTCAAGGACGCGCTCGCCACCGTGGCGGTCGAGACGCTGGGCCCGATCGGCGCGGAGATGCAGCGGCTGTTGGCCGAACCCGGCCTCATCGACGGCGTGCTGCACCGCGGCGCCGAGCGCGCGGGCGAAATCGCCCGCCACCACCTTTCAGAAATCCATCGCATCGTCGGCCTGTTGCGTCCGTGAGCCTCCGGGCCGCGCTCCGGGCGTTTTATGACTTGCGCTTTTGCCGGGCACGGCGCACAAACGGGGCACCCATGGTTCACTCAACCGGTCGGGCGTAATCAGGGGGCGCCCTTCGCCGCAATGCAGATTTATCTGCCGATCGCTGAAATCTCCCTCGATGTCTTCTTGCTCCTGGCGATGGGCGGGGGAATCGGGTTTCTCTCGGGCCTGTTCGGCGTGGGCGGGGGATTCCTGATGACTCCCCTGCTGATCTTCATCGGCGTGAGCCCCGCGGTCGCGGTGGCGTCGGAGGCCAACCAGGTGGTCGCCGCCTCGGTCTCGGGCGTGTTCGTCCACATGCGCCGGGGCAATGTCGATTTCAAGATGGGCGCGGTGCTGCTGGCCGGCGGCATCGCCGGCTCGAGCTTCGGCGTCTGGCTCTATTCGCTGTTGCGCGCCATCGGCCAACTGGACCTCGTGATCTCGCTTTCCTACGTCGCCTTCCTCGGCATCGTCGGCAGCCTGATGCTGGCCGAATCGGTGCGCGCCGTGCTGCGCCGCCGGTCGCCGGGCGCGCCCCGGCGCAAACTCCACCAGCATACCTGGATGCACGGGCTGCCGCTCAAGATACGGTTTAGGAAATCGAAGCTCTACATCTCGGCGCTTCTGCCCCTCGGCATCGGGTTCTCGGTCGGCATCCTGTCGGCCATCATGGGCGTCGGCGGCGGATTCATCATCGTGCCTGCGATGATTTACGTGCTCGGCATGCCCACCATCACGGTGGTCGGCACGTCGCTGTTCCAGATCACCTTCGTGACCGCCAACGTCACCTTCCTGCAGGCCACCAACAACCAGACCGTCGACGTGGTGCTGGCCCTGATCCTGCTGGCCGGCGGCGTCATCGGCGCCCAGTTCGGCGGCCTGTTCGCAGGCAGGCTGCCGGGCGAATATCTGCGCCTCCTGCTCGGCGCCTTCGTCCTCTTCGTCGGGGGAGTGATCATGTACATCCTGGTGGCGCCGCCCGACGACATCTATTCCATCGGCCGGGTGGCGGGGCGATGAGGCGGCAGGGGATCATGGCGCTCGCCCTCGGCGCGGTGCTCGCGGTCGCGTCGCCGGGGCCGGGCGCCCGCGCCCAGGGGTTGGTCGCCGACTCGTCCCGGCATCTCGTGGCCATCACCACCGGCTTCGTCGGCACCGACGTCCTGCTGTTCGGCGCGACCGAGGGGCGCGGCGACGTCGTCATCGTCGTGCGCGGGCCCACCCGGAACGAGGTGACCCGTCGCAAGGGCCGCCACGCGGGCATCTGGGTCAACGAGGCCGAGGTGACCTTCACCAACGTGCCGTCCTATTACTGGCTGGCGGCGTCGAAGCCGGTCGATAAGCTTCTCAAGCCCGAGGCCCTGGACCGCCACGGCATCGGCGTCGAGCACCTCGCCTTCGGCACCCAGGCGCGGCTCGGGGAGAAAGAGATCGACGCATTCCGCCAGGGCCTGCTGCGCAACAAGGTGCGGGAGGGGCTTTTCACCATCCGCCCCCGGGACATCGCGTTCCTCGGCGACCGGCTGTTCCGCGCGACGATCTATTTCCCGGCCAACGTGCCGACGGGCCCCTACACCGTGCAGGTCTTCCTGGTGCGCGACGGCCGCGTCGCCGGGGCGCAGACCGTGCCGCTCAATATCGCCAAGGTGGGCATCGGGGCCGACGTCTATAATTTTGCCCACGACAACTCCGCACTTTACGGCATAATCGCGATCGTGATCGCCCTGGCGGCGGGACTGTTCGCGGGCGTCATCTTCAGAAAGGTTTGATCCATGACTTCCGCAAGCGATGGCAGTGACGCGGGCGCGGGCGCCAAACCCCGTACCGCCCGCGGCGGCAGCGCCGAGCGCATCTTCCTGGTCGTGATCGACGCCACGGAAGAGCATCGCAAGGCGCTGCGCTTCGCCAGCCTCAGGGCCAGGAATACCGGCGGCCGGGTGGCGCTGCTCTACGTCATCGAGCCGGCGGAATTCAAGCACTGGATGGCGGTCGAGGACATCATGCGCCAGGAACGCAGGGAGGAGGCGGAGACCCTGCTCCACGAGGTTTCCGCCGACGTCCAGGAACTCTCCGGCAAGACGCCCGTCTATTTCCTGCGCGAGGGCGATCTCGCCGACGAGCTCATGAAGGTCATCAACGAGGAAAGGAGCATTTCCGTCCTGGTGCTGGCCGCCGCCTCCGGCAAGGCCGGCCCCGGGCCTCTGGTCTCCGCCCTGGCGGGCAAGGCCTCGGGCAGCCTGCCCGTGCCGCTCACCCTGGTCCCGGGCGACCTGACCGACGAGGAAATCGACGCGTTGACCTGACGGATCGGGCCCCCGCGCGAGCGGTTCCCGCGCCGTCCGGTTCCCGCGCGATGGCAGCCTTCAACCCCGAAAACCCCCGGCCGGGTTAACCATGATTCAGTCTAAATTATTGAAAATTCGAAATAATTTTCACTTGATTTTGGTGGGAAGTTTACCCAACTTAAGACTAGGCACGCATGCACGACCGGCCCGCGCGCCGTGATGCGCTGCCATGGCGGCGCGCATCGGACCCGGTGAGACGATTGGGGCCTTGAGACACGGGATCATGTTTATTCAGACCGAACAGACGCCCAACCCGGCGACCTTGAAGTTCCTGCCTGGACGCGCGGTCATGGAGCGCGGCACGCTCGATGTGTCAGGGCCTGAGAAGGCCGACGCTTCGCCGCTCGCCCGCAGCCTGTTCGCCATCGCCGGCGTCGCCGGCGTGTTTCTCGGTTCCGATTTCATTTCCGTCACCAAGGCCGAGGAGCGCGACTGGGCGACGCTCAAGCCGATGATTCTCGGCGCCATCATGGAACATTTCACCTCCGGCGCACCGGTGGTGGAGGGTGACGCGGGGACGGAGGATGTCGTCGCCGCGGACGGCGCGGACGCCGAGATCATCGACCAGATCAAGGACCTGCTCGAAACCAGGGTCCGGCCCGCGGTGGCGCAGGACGGCGGCGACATCGTCTTCCGCCGCTACCAGGACGGGATCGTCTTTCTTCACATGCAAGGTGCCTGCTCGGGCTGCCCCAGTTCCACGGCAACCCTCAAGATGGGCATCGAAAATCTGCTCAAGCATTTCATTCCCGAGGTCAGAGAGGTGCGTCCGGTCGAGTAAACGAGAGCAAACCGGATATTTCGTTCAGATGGACCGATTGGGGACGGCCGTCTTTCGCAATCTGAAAAGATTGAAGAGAGGGGCATGCTTGTGGTTGACGGTAAACGTTTGAGGGAGTTCCTGAAGACCCCCGCGAGGGCCGCATCGATAGCCTCCCACCGCCTCAAGGCGGGGATCGGCGCGCTGAGGACGCCGCTCGGCGTGGCCTCTGTCTCCTTGAGCCTGGTGGCCGTTCTGATCGCCACCATGCCGAAACCCGAGATGTCCGCCGGGCTTGCCGCGGCCGGGACCGCCGTCCGGCAGGCCGCCGCCGCGTCCCCCGGCAGGGGTCCGGCGCGGGTCGCGGCCCCGGCCGCGGTCGCCGGGGCCGCCCGGGTCAAGCCGATCGGGGTCAACGTCGTCATCGCGAGCGCCCAGAAGCTGTTCTCCGACTTTCGGAGCATCGGCTACCGGCTCGAGGACCTGCGCAAGGGCAAGGGCGACGTGCCGCGCGTCTTCGTCAAGCAGATGCCGATGGATATCGGCATGGTCCGCTCGACCGCTCGGCGCAAGTCGGTCTTCATCAAGACCATGCTGCCCCTGATCCTGCACATCAACGAGGAGCTGCGCGCCATCCGCGCCCGGGTCGAGGCGCTCGCCGAGCGCGAGGCCAGGGGGGGCTCGCTCCCGCCCGCGGAGCACGGCTGGCTCGCCCTCCAGTACGACCGCTTCGATGTCGAGGAGGGCCACCTCGAGATCCTGCTCCGGCGCATCGACGTCGTGCCGCCGTCCCTCGCCATGGCCCAGGGGGCGGAGGAAAGCGGCTGGGGCTCTTCGCGGTTCGCCCTCGAGGGCCGGGCGCTGTTCGGCCAGCGGACCTTCAAGAAGACGCCCGGGATCGTGCCCCTCGGACGGACCGACGGGAATCGCTTCAAGGTGCGCAGCTTCGACCACCTTCTCGACGGCGTGCGCTCCTACGTCCACAACCTCAACACCCATCCCGCCTATGCCGGTTTCCGGGTGCTCAGGGCCCGGCTCAGGGCCGAGGCGGGCGGCGATCACGGCCTCGATTCGCTGCGGCTGGTGGAGGCGCTCGAGAGCTATTCCGAACGCGGCGCGAAGTACATCGAAACCATCAAGTCGATCATCCGTCACAACGAACTCAGGTCGCTGGACGACGACCGGCTGAGCCAGGCCGGGGATGGCGCCGCGACGGCCGGCCCCGCCTAGCCCCCGCGCCGCCGGGCGGCTCCGCCCGCGGACGGCCTCACCTTGCGGGAATGAAGAACTGGAATCCGAACCAGCGCCAACGATCGCCGCCTGCGGGCAGGGTGCAGTTGATGCGCGCGCGCCCGGCCTTGAAGGGCCTCGGCGGGCGCACCTCGATGCGCCGGGCCCCGAGCCGCTCGATCGCGAGCTTGCCGTGGGCCGAGGAATAGCAGGCGAGAACCTTGAGGCCCCGGACGCTCGGCCCCACGGTGAACCCGAAGGCCGGTGGGTTGGGGCCGAGCATCGGATCCTGTGGGGTGACCTCGGTGGCGAACAGCGGCAGCGCGTTGGCCGCGCGCCGCAAGCGGGCGAGCGAGCCGTAGTGCTCGTTGAGGGCGAAGCGCGGCAGGTAGAAGAAATCAGCCTTCTGGTGCAGGACGCCGGAATGCTGCCCGAAGGCGAACTCGTAGCCCACCGCTTTCACGGCGTTGATGACCGCGAGGCTCGCCTCGCCGTAGGGGTAGGCGAAGATGCGCGGCACGAAACCGATCTCCTTCTCGAACCGCGCGTTGGAGGCGGCGAGCTCGCGCCCGACCGCCGCCGGATCGGCCTCCGCGAGATGGGCGTGGCTCGCCGAATGGGCGCCGATGGCGACCCCGGCCTTGGCGAGCTCCCGGACCTGGTCCCAGGTCATGGATTCCCGGCCGCCCTTGTCGACCTCGTCGGTCGCGACGAACAGGGTGAAGGGCAGGCCGGCGCGCCGCAGCCGCGGCCAGGCCTCGCGGTAGACCGAGGCGAAGGCATCGTCGATGGTGAGCGCGACGGTCCTGTCGGCGAGGGGGACGCCCCGCTTCAGTGCGTCCAGGATGTCGGCGAGCGGCCGCACCTTGTATTTCCCGGTGGCGAGCTCCTTGAGGTGGGCCTCGAACTGCGCGATGCGGATGTTCGTCGAGGGCAGGCCCTCCTCGCCGAACCGGTGATACATCACCACCACGGCGGAGGAGTCCTCGGCCTTCGCCGCCGTCTCGGCGCGAACCGGGGCGGCCGTTCCGCCCAGCAGGCAAAGGGCCGTGGTTGCGGCGCCGAATGCGCGCGCGGTCCGCGCCGTCGGGCGGTGATGCGGGGCCCGGCCCATGGTCCACCCTCCGCAGGGAAGTCGCGGCCCGATTATGGCCGCGCCCGCGGGCGAAACAAGCCCCGATCGCGGCCCGCTGTCCGGTCAGCCGGGCGGCATCATCGGCCAGGCGAGCTCCGCGTCGCTGATCAGGGGATAGCGGCGGGGTTCGAACATCTGGTAATGCCACCATTCATTACGGTAAAAGTCCCACCCTGCGGCGGTCATCAGCCCGAGCAGCAGGTGTCGGTTGGCCTGGGCCGCCGCCGGGATGTCCAGGTTGCCGTGGTGGGAGCGCGGGGTGAAGTCGTCGAAACCCGTCCCCATCTCGAGCGGCCGGCCGTCGCCGTCGATCAGCGTCAGGTCCAGCGCCACGCCCCGGGAGTGGGGCGAGCCGCGCCGGGGGTCGGCCAGGAAATCGGGATCCGGGGTATGGTTCCAGAGGACCCATTGCGCTTCCGTCGGACGGAAGCCGTCGAAGATCAGGAGACGCAGCCCCTGCCGGGCGGCGAGCTCGATGGCGCGCGCGAGCAGGACGGCTGCGTCGCGATGCAGGTGGCAGGCCGGCCGGGCGTAGACCGGGCGGCCGGTGAAGTTCTGCGCACCGGCATAGGCGATCTCGAGCTCGACGTCGAACGCCGGGCGCGCGATCTCGACCAGTCCTGTGGAGTCCTCGGGCGTGGGTTGGACCATGACGGCTCCCAGTTTATCATGGCAGCCGGACGGCATCGACGACAAGAGGCGGCGGGGCGATGATCGTCCTCGGGCTGGACACCGCGACCACCGCCTGCTCCGCGGCCCTGTGGTCGGACGAGGGCCTGCTCGCCCATGAATTCGAGGCGATGGAGCGGGGCCAGGCGGAACGGCTCAATCCCATGATCGGCGCGGTGATGGCGCGGGCGGCCACCGGTTTCGGGGAGCTTACGGCTGTCGCCGTCACCAAGGGGCCGGGTGCCTTCACGGGTCTGCGCATCGGGCTGGCCGCGGCCCGCGCCATCGGCCTCGCCGCAAGGGTCCCGGTGATCGGCGTGACCACCTTCGCCGCCCTCGCCCGGGCGGTGCCCGAGGCGGAGCGGGACGGCCGCCCGATCCTGGTCGCGGTCAACGGCAAGCGCCGCGACGTCTTCTTCCAGATGTTCGACGGCCGGGGCGGCCCCTCGGGGGCGGCCGGCGCGCTCGACCCCGCCCGCGTCCGCGAGCGCCTGCCGGCCGGACCCGTCCTCATCGCGGGCGACGGCGGCCCGGCCCTCAGGGCGGCGCTGGCGGGCAGCGGGGATGCCGGCGGCGAGGCCGCCGCACGCATCCGCTTCTCCGCCGCCATGGGGCCGCCCGATGCGGTCCATGTCGCCGCCATCGGCGCGGAATTGGCGCCCGGGGCCGGCGCCGGCGCCGGCGCGGCCCCCAGGCCCCTCTATATCCGCCCGCCGGACGCGCGGCTGCCCCGGCCGCGGCTGCCCGAGGGCGAGGATCGCCGATGAAGGCGCTTTCGGATCCCCGTGGCATGGCGCTGATCGCCGCCACCGCCGCCCACGGGCCGGCCATCGCGGAGCTGCACAGGCGCTGCTTCGACGAGGCGTGGAGCGTCTTCACGGTGCGCCAGGTGCTGGCCATGCCGGGCGCGTTAGGCATCCTGGCGGTGGCCGAGGGCTTCCATGGCGGCGCCGATGACGGGGCGCTGCTCGGTTTCGCCCTGGCGCGCTCCGCCGCCGGGGAGTGCGAGCTCCTCTCCCTCGCCGTGGCCGCCGGGCACAGGGGTCGGGGCGTCGGCAGCACGCTCCTCGCCGCCGCCCTGGACCGCGCCCGCAAGGACGGGGTCCGCCGCATGTTCCTGGAAGTCGCCGAGGACAACGCCGTCGCCCAGCGCCTCTATCAGGGCTACGGCTTCCGGCAGGTCGGCCGCCGGCCGAGATACTACCGCCGGCCCCACGGCGAGGCCATCGCGGCGCTCACCTACTCGCTGGCGCTCGCCGACTGATCCCCGCGCTTACGCAAGGTCAGGATATGGACGTCCTCGGGGGCGTCGGCCCCGGGCTCCGCCGGCTCCAGACCGATCACCTCGTGGCCGTGCTCGCGGACCGAGCGGGGCACGTTGCCGAGCGGCTCCGCGCCGCGGAGGCGCACGACGGCGGTGTCACCCGGCGCCATACGTTCGATCAAAATCTTCGTTTTGACGAATGTAAGTGGACAGGTGTCCTGAGTTATATCGAGGAAATGCTTAACCGTCATCTCTACAAAATAAAAAGTTGAAGTGTGTTTTATCTGAAACTATATTCTCATCGCTATTTTCCCAAGGAGAATAAAGACAATGGCGGATACACAAGAACCAAACGACCTTCTCGAATTGACGACCGAGATCGTATCGTCCCACGTAGCCAACAATTCCGTGGCTGTCCAGGACCTTCCCGATCTTATCCGTCAAGTCTATGGGACGCTCTCCACGATCGAGCAGACGCCGGCGGCGCAGCCCGATCGTCCGCAGCCGGCAGTGCCGATCAAGCGCTCCGTGACGCCGGATTATATCATCTGCCTCGAGGACGGCCGAAAGCTAAAGATGCTGAAGCGCCACCTCAAGACGGCCTACAACATGACGCCCGAGGAATACCGGGAACGTTGGGGCCTGCCGGCGGATTATCCCATGGTCGCGCCTAACTACGCGCGCCAACGGTCCAACCTCGCGAAGAAGATCGGCCTCGGCACCAAGCCCCGCCGCCGGTCATAGGGCGTGGGCAGGCCGGACCCGGTCCGGCCCCCGTCCCCGGAAGCCAACGAAATCAGGAGGATTTTAAGGCCGGGGGAAGGACGGCGCCGCGAGCGAACTCGGCCGGCGGCGCCGATCCGTTTCTCGGCCGGGCCGCGGCATAGGCTATTCCCGTCGACCGCTCGGTTCAGTATGATGGCCGGAACGCCGCGCCGTTGCCCTTGCAGCGGGTGCCCAGCCAATCTTCGAAGAGGCGGAATCGGCATGTCACCCCTGGAGCAGGCCTGCATCGACAAAGGTATGAAGATGACGGAGCAGCGCCGAGTCATCGCCAGGGTCTTGTCCGAAGCTGTCGATCACCCGGATGTAGAAGAGGTTCACCGTCGTGCCGCGGCCATCGATCCCGGGATCAGCATCGCCACGGTCTACCGCACGGTGCGCCTGTTCGAAGAGGCCAATATCATCACCCGCCACGATTTCGGCGACGGCCGCTCCCGCTACGAGCAGCGCTCCGACAGCCACCACGACCATATCATCAACGTCCGCACCGGCGAGGTCCTCGAGTTCCACGACGAGGAGATCGAGAGCCTGCAGCGGAAGCTGGCGGAGAAGATGGATCTCGAGCTCGTGGGGCATAGGATGGAATTGTTCTGCGTTCCCAGGAAGAAGGGGTAGACTTGTCCCGCCCGCACGACTCCGCGGCGCCGGGAGTGGAGAGGTTTTGGCAACGGAAACGATCAGTCGGCCGCCGGCTTTGATGGATGGCCTCCGGGCTGGGAACCTGGAGGTTCGCCTCGCCCGCGCCGAAGCGGAGATCATCGCCTCCCAGGAGCTCCGCTACCGCGTGTTCTATCAGGAGATGGCGGCCCAGCCGACCGCTGAGATGGCGCGCGAACGGAGGGATTTCGACGGCTTCGATCCCCATTGCGACCACCTTCTCGTATTCGACCACTCGCGCGGCGGCGACCCCCGCGACGCGGTGGTCGGAACCTACCGGCTGATCCGCCGGATCGCCGCCGCCCGTCAGGGCGGGTTCTACACCGCCGACGAATACGACATCGGCAAGATCGTCGCCCTCGAGGGCGAGATCCTGGAACTGGGCCGGTCCTGCGTCGGGCGTGACCACCGGACCCGCCCCACCATGCAGATCATGTGGCGGGGCATCAGCGCCTATGTCCATCACTACGACATCCAGATCATGTTCGGCTGCGCGAGCCTCCCCGGCATCGATGTCGCCGCCCTCGCGGAGCCGCTCTCCTATCTCCACCATTTTCACATGGCCCCGGAAATCTACCGGCCGCGGGCGCTCGCCTCGCGCTACGTCTCCATGGACCTGATGCCGGCCGAGGTCATCGACAAGCGCAAGACGCTCTCCGGCCTGCCGCCGCTGATCAAGGGCTATCTCCGGCTCGGCGGCTTCATCGGAGACGGCGCGGTGGTCGACGAGCAGTTCAACACCACCGATGTCTGCGTGCTGGTCAAGACCGACCTGGTGACCAAGAAATATCTCCGCCATTTCGAACGCAACAATCACGACGCGGGCCACGACACGGGGGACAGCTGATTCCCAAGGGTTCGATTCTGCGGGCCGCGGGGCGCCTGATTGCCTTTCTCCTGCTGGTCGTGATCCTGACGCCGGTGCAGGCCTTCGGGCTTGCCTTCCACCGGCCGCTCGCCACCAGGCTTCCCGGGATCTTTCACCGGCTCTGCTGCCGGCTGTTCGGATTCACCATCGTCGTCAGGGGCAAGGCGGTGACCGACGTCCCCATCCTGTTCGTCGGCAACCACACGAGTTACCTCGACATCATGGTGCTGGGCAGCATCATCGACGGCTCCTTCGTCGCCAAGGCGGAGGTCGCCAAGTGGCCGCTCTTCGGCCTGCTCGCCAAGCTGCAGCGCACCGTCTTCGTCGAGCGGCGCCCGGCCAAGACCGCCCGCCAGCGCGACGAGATCGGCGCGCGGCTCGCCGCCGGGGACCGCCTGATCCTTTTTCCCGAAGGGACGTCCGACAACGGCATCACCGTGCTGCCGTTCAAGAGCGCGCTGTTCGCCGTCGCCGAGCGGGCGGTCGGCAACGTGCCGCTCACGGTCCAGCCGTTCTCGCTGTGCTACACGGCGCTCGGCGGGCTGCCCGTGGGCCGGGAATGGCGTCCGCTGCTCTCCTGGTACGGCGACATGGGGATGGTGGCCCATGCCTGGAGGGTGCTCACCTTCAACTCGGTCCGCGCCGAGGTGCGGTTTCACGAACCGGTCACCATCGACCGCTATGGATCGCGCAAGGCGCTGGCGGACCACTGCTTCGAGGTGGTGCGCCAGGGCGTCGCGGCGGCCAATGCCGGGCGCCCCCATTTGCCGGCGCCGTCGTGAGAGGAAGGGGCGGCCGCTTGACTATTGGAAGGGTGGTGATACTTAAACCAGGGTCCGACGGAGAGAAACGGGCGATGGGGCGTCCGCGCCCGCGCCCCGTCCCCGCGGGCAGGCGGGGGCCCGCTGCCACGAGAGTTCGGTGAAGAAGCTTTTTATCAAGACCTACGGCTGCCAGATGAACGTCTACGATTCTGCCCGCATGGCGGATGTGCTGGCGCCCGAGGGCTATCGCGCGGCCGGGACGCCGGAGGACGCGGACCTCGTCATTCTCAACACCTGCCATATCCGCGAGAAGGCGGCGGAGAAGGTCTATTCCGAGCTCGGGCGGCTCAGGGCCATGAAGCGGGCGTCCGAGGCGTCGGGACGGCGGATGATGATCGCCGTCGGCGGCTGCGTCGCCCAGGCCGAGGGCGAGGAGATGCGCCGCCGGGCGCCCTTCGTCGACATCGTCTTCGGGCCGCAGAACTATCAGGGGCTCGCCGAGATGGTGGCGAGCGCGGCGGAAGGCGGCCCGGTGCTCGAAACCGACTTCCCCGCGCGGCCCAAGTTCGACACCCTTCCCGCGCCGCGCCCCCGGGGCGCCACCACGGCCTTCGTGTCGGTCCAGGAGGGATGCGACAAGTTCTGCACCTTCTGCGTCGTTCCCTACACCCGGGGCGCGGAATATTCGCGGCCCGCCGCCGACATCCTGGCCGAGGCCCGGGCGCTCGCGGCCCAGGGTGTGCGCGAGGTGACGCTGCTCGGCCAGAACGTCAACGCCTACCACGGGCTCGCGCCCGGGCGCGCCTCCGGCGGGCGGGCCGAATGGGGCCTCGGGCGGCTGATCCGCGCGCTCGCGGAGATCGACGGCCTCGCGCGCATCCGCTACACCACCTCGCACCCCGCCGACATGGACGACGATCTCATCGCAGCCCATGGCGAGGTCGAGGCGCTGATGCCCTACCTCCACCTTCCGGTCCAGTCGGGCTCCGACCGGGTGCTGGCCGCCATGAACCGGCGCACCGGCGTCGCCGAGTATCTCGCGGTGACCGAGCGCCTGCGCACGGTGCGGCCCGATGTCGCGCTGTCGTCCGATTTCATCGTCGGCTTCCCCGGCGAGGAGGAGGGGGACTTCCAGGCGACCCTCGATCTCGTCCGCCGCGTCGGCTACGCCCAGGCCTATTCCTTCAAGTACAGCGCCCGCCCCGGCACCCCGGCGGCGGAGCGGCCCGACCAGGTGCCCGAGAAGGCCAAGGCCGAGCGCCTCGCGCGGCTCCAGGGGGCGCTGGGCGAGCTTTCCCGCGCCTTCAACCGGGCTTGCGTCGGCCGCGTGATGGACGTGCTGTTCGACCGCCCGGGCCGCTACCGGGGCCAGGCCGGGGGCCGCAGCCCCTACCTCCAGGCGGTCCACGTCACGCCGCCGGGCGGCGCAGCCGAAAGCATCCAGGGGCGCATCCTGCCGGTGCGCATCACCGAGGGCCACGCCAACAGCCTGATGGGCGAGCTCGTCGCCGGCGCCTCCGGCCGGGCGCAGGCCGCCGGCCCGCCGGAGACGGTGCGATGAGCCGGACCCCTCGGCGCAGCGGGGCCAGGGCGGATGCCGGGGGCGCCAAGCCGATGGTCCTCCAGTTCGGGGACAACTCGGCGCTGACCCTCCTGTTCGGCGAGCATGACCGCAACCTCGTGCGCATCGAGAGCGAGCTCGGCGTGACCGTCCACGCCCGCGGCAACACGGTGACCATCACCGGCCCGGACTCGGCGGCGGCGCGCGATGCGCTGATGACGCTCTATGAGCGCATCAAGGGCGGCGCGCCGCCGGACCAGGGCGAGGTCGACGCCATCGTGCGGCTCGCCGCGTCGGGACAGCTCGCGCCCGGCACCGAGGGCGCCGGTGCCGGCGCCGGCGCCGCGGCCATCCAGACCCGCCGGCGGCGCATCACGCCCCGCACCCCCACCCAGGCCGCCTATATCGACGCCATGCATTCCTACGAGCTGGTGTTCGGCCTCGGCCCGGCGGGGACGGGAAAGACCTATCTCGCCGTGGCCACCGCCGTCGCCGCCCTTCAGGCGGGGGAGGTCGACCGCATCATCCTGTCGCGGCCGGCGGTGGAGGCGGGCGAGCGCCTCGGCTTCCTGCCCGGCGACATCCGCGAGAAGGTGGACCCCTACCTGCGCCCGCTCTACGACGCGCTTTACGACATGCTGCCCGGCGAGCAGGTGGTGAAGAGGCTGGCCAACGGCGACATCGAGGTCGCGCCGCTCGCCTTCATGCGCGGCCGCACGCTCGCCCATTCCTTCATCATCCTGGACGAAGCCCAGAACACCACCAGCGTGCAGATGAAGATGTGCCTCACGCGTCTCGGCGAAGGCTCGCGCATGGTCGTCACCGGCGATCTCAGCCAGGTCGACCTGCCGGTGGGGACGCGCTCCGGGCTGACCGACGCGGTCGAGGCGCTCGATGGCGTGGACGGCGTCTCCATGGTCCGGTTCACCGCCCAGGACATGGTCCGCCATCCCCTGGTGACCCGGGTGGTGCGGGCCTACGAGGCGGCCGAGCGCCGCCGCGGCACGCAGGGCGGCCTCGCCCGCGGCGAGGCGCGGCCGCAGGCGCCGTCCGCGGCGAAACCCGCCGCCGCCCGGCGCCGCCGCACGCCCAAGGCGACGGAGAACGACGGCCCAGATGAGGGATAAGGCAGAGGCTGAGGCGGCGTTGCTCCCCAAGGGCGCCATCGCGGTTCCCGTCGCGGTGACCGAGCGCGCCTGGGACGCGGCGCTTGCCGATGTCCAGGCGGTCGCGCGACGGGCGGCCCGGGCGGCGGCCCGCGGACGGGGCCTTGCCGGGCCGGTGGAGATCAGCGTCCTGCTCGCCGGGGACGAGGAGGTGCGCGCCCTCAACCGGGACTACCGCAAGGTCGATGCGCCGACCAACGTGCTCGCCTTCGCGAGCGGCGATCCGGCCCCGGCGCCGGGCGCGCCCCGGCTGCTGGGCGACGTGGTGCTGGCCTACGAGACCGTGCGCCGGGAGGCCGAGGCGCAAGGCCTCGCGCTCGCCGATCACCTCGCCCATCTGGTGGTCCATGGCGTGTTGCATCTTTTGGGGTATGATCACCAGGCGGCCGAGGACGCGCTGGTCATGGAGGCGGCCGAGGTTGACACCCTCGCCGGCCTCGGGATCGCCGATCCTTATGCCCCCCGGGGGGACGGGGGCCGTGCCGGAGAGGCCGGCCCCGAACGAGGGACATGACCGAGAACGCGCATACCGACAGACCCCCGCCCGCCGGGGCCGAGCTACCGAAACAATCCCTGTTCAAGAAGGTCCTGGACTGGTTTTCGCGCCGCTCCCGGCGGCGCAACGGCGACGGCTCGATCCGCGAAACCCTGGAGGAGCTGATCGAGGAGCGGCCGGACGGCGAGGAAACCATCAATGCCGACGAGAGGCTCCTGATCGGAAACGTGCTCGACCTGCGCGACCTCAACGCCGCCGACGTCATGGTTCCGAGGGCCGAGATCGTCGCCATCGAGGCGGACGCGCCGCTGGAGGAGCTGATCGCCCTGATGACCCGCGAGGCCCACTCCCGGGTGCCGGTCTACCGCGAGACGCTCGACGACGTGATCGGTCTGGTCCACATCAAGGACGTGCTGGCGCGCGCGGGGGACCCCAAGTCCTTCGACCTCGGCGAGATCCTCCGCAAGGTGCTCTTCGTCTCCCCCACCATGCGGGTGCTCGACCTTCTCTTGCAGATGCGCCTCGCCCGCGTGCACATGGCGCTGGTGGTGGACGAGTACGGCGGCGTCGACGGCCTGGTCACCATCGAGGACCTGGTGGAGGAGATCGTCGGCGACATCCAGGACGAGCACGACGCCGAGGAAGTCGGCATGATCGCCAGGCCCGACGGCACCATCATCGCCGACGCGCGCACCGAGCTCGAGGCGTTCGAGGCCAAGGTCGGCCCGGTGCTCAGCGAGGAGGAGCGCGCCGAGGACATCGACACCCTGGGCGGGTTGATCTTCACCCTGGTCAACCGGGTGCCCGGCCGGGGAGAGATCATCCGCCACGGCTCCGGGCTCGAGTTCGAGATCATCGACGCCGATCCCCGGCGCATCAAGCGCGTGCGACTGCGCAACCTGCCCGCCCGGCCGACGGACCGGGCCGCCGGCGCCCCGTGACGCGCCTCGCCGGGCTTCTCGGCGCGCTCAGGAGCTGGCGCCGCCTGGCCGTGGCTCTGGGGTTGGGCGCATGCGCGGTGCTGGCGCTGCCGCCCTTCTATGCCCTCCCCGCCCTGTTCGTCGCCTTCACCGGCCTGGTCTGGCTGATCGACGGCATCGGCGGCGGGCGCCGCGCCTGGCTCAGGGCGCTCGCCGTTGGCTGGTGTTTCGGCTTCGCCCATTTCACCGCCGGCCTCTACTGGATCACCAATTCCCTATTGGTGGACGCCCAGACGCACGGCTGGCTTGCGCCGTTCGCCGTCGCCGGGCTCGCGCTCTATTTCGCGCTCTACCCGGGGCTGGCCTGCCTCGCCGCCTCTTTGGCGCCCCGGGGCGCGCTGAGGGTGCTGGCGCTGGCCGCGGCCTGGGCGGCGGCGGAATGGGCCCGCGGCGTGGCGCTGACCGGCTTCCCGTGGAACCTGGTCGCGACGGCGCTCGCCTTCGATGCCGGGGCGCTCCAGGGGGCGAGCCTGGTGGGCGCCTACGGCCTGAGCCTCCTCCTCGTCGCCATCGCGGCGGCGCCGGCGCTGCTCGCTCGCGACGCGGACGGCCGGGCGCGGCGGGCGCCCTTCGCCGCCGCCATGGTCCTCGCCCTGGCGCTCGCCGGCGGAGGCATCGCCCGGGTGTCGCTCGCGCCTTCGCCGGAGGCGTCATCGACCGAGGTCACCTTGCGCCTCGTCCAGGGCAACATCCCCCAGCGCCTGAAATGGCGTCCCGATCTCGCGCGCAACCATTTCCTCGCCTATCTCGACCTGTCCCGCCCGGCGGGCGGCGAGGTCCCCGACGTCGTGATCTGGCCGGAGACCGCGGTCCCCTTCAGCCTGAACGGCGATCCCCGGCGCATCCAGGCGCTCCTGCGCGCGGTGCCCCCGGACGGCGTGCTGATCACCGGCGCGGTCAGGACCAATCCACCCGGAGAGCGTCCGCGCCGGCTCTGGAATTCGGTGGTGGCGGTGACCCGGGACGGTGTCCGCGCGCGATACGACAAGCACCACCTGGTGCCCTTCGGCGAATACGTCCCCGCCCGCGAGCTGTTGCCCGTCACCAAGATCACCCAAGGCCGCATCGATTTTTCCACCGGGCCGGGGCCGGGCACCATCGTGCTGCCCGGCTTGCCTCCGTTCTCGGCCCTGGTCTGCTACGAGGTGATCTTCCCCGCCGCCGTCACCGGGGCCGGGCCGCGCCCCGCCTGGCTGTTGAACCTCACCAACGATGCCTGGTTCGGGCGCTCGACGGGCCCCTATCAGCACCTGGCGGCGGCGCGCCTCAGGGCGGTGGAGGAAGGGCTGCCGCTGGTGCGGGCCGCGAATACCGGCATATCCGCGATCATCGATCCCTGGGGGCGGGTGCTCGCCAAGCTGGCGCTGGGGCAGCGGGGCGTGATCCAGCGGCGCCTGCCCGCGGCCCTCGACGGTCCGACGGTCTTCGCGAGAGTCGGCAACGGCGTCTTTGCCCTGATGCTGTTGATTTCCGGACTGGCCGTGGCTGCGGGCGTTTGGCGCCGGCGCCGCCATGACTTTGGATGACCTGTGTCGGCGATCCGATGTTTTGGCTTGAGGCATATCTAGATATGATTATGATCTTTGCTTAAGCCCCGAATTTCATGAACAAATGTGAATTAATCCTCCTATAAAAAAGGAAGTAGTTATGGCAAGGGCCACAGCGAGAACGACCCGCAAACCTCCCCGGGCGACCAAGGGGAGATCCAATCCCATCGACGGCCATGTCGGGGGCCGCGTCCGGCAAAGACGGATGCTGCTCGGCATGAGCCAGGAGATGCTCGGAAAAGCCGTGGGGCTGACCTTCCAGCAGATCCAGAAATACGAGCGTGGCATCAACCGCATCGGCGCGAGCCGGTTGTTCACCCTGAGCAAGGTCCTGAACGTGCCGGTCTCGTACTTCTTCGAGGACATGCCCCGGGCGCTCGCCGCCGCCGGCGCAAAGGCCAGGGGGTTTGCCGACAGCACAGCGACCTACGAGGCGGATCCCATGGCCAACCGTGAGACCGCCGAATTGGTCCGCGCCTATTACCGCATCCAGGATCCGAAACAGCGGCGCCGGGTTCTCGAGCTCCTGCGTTCCATGGCCGACGGGTCCTGATCGTACCGTCGCCGCGGGAATCCGCTTGACGGGCCCGCCAAAGGTTGTAACAAGAGCCGCCCAAAGGCGTGGCCGCGACCGCCGGACTCCGGTGGGGGCGCGTGTTTTGTCGTGGCCGGAGCGCCGGCAGTCCCTGAGCCCTCGAGGAGGTGTCCGTGTCCCAAGGCGATTACCTGTTCACCAGCGAATCGGTTTCCGAAGGCCATCCCGACAAGGTCGCCGACCGTATTTCCGACGCCGTGGTCGATGCCTATATGACGCTCGATCCGCAATCGCGCGTCGGCGCGGAAACCCTGGTGACCACCAACTGCATCGTCATGGCGGGCGAGGTGCGGGGGCCGGAGACCCTCGACCCTGAGGCGCTCGAGGCCATCGCGCGCAACTGCGTGCGCGACATCGGCTACGAGCAGGCGGGCTTCCACTGGAAGACCGCGCGGGTCGAGGTGCTGATCCACTCCCAGTCCGCCGATATCGCCATCGGCGTGGACGCCCAGGGCAACAAGGCGGAAGGGGCGGGCGACCAGGGCATCATGTTCGGCTATGCCTGCCGCGAGACCGAGGTGCTGATGCCGGCGCCGATCTACTATTCCCATGCCATCCTGCGTTCGCTCGCCGAAGCCCGCCACTCCGGCGCCGAGCCGGGCCTCGGCCCGGATTCCAAGAGCCAGGTCACCCTGGTCTATTCCGGCGGCAAGCCGGTGCGCGCCGCCTCGGTGGTGGTGTCCACCCAGCATCACGAGGACCTGTCCCAGGAGGAGGTCCGCGAGATCGTGCGTCCCCATGTCGAGAACGTCCTGCCCGACGGCTGGATGTGCCCGGAGGAGGAGTTCTACGTCAATCCCACCGGGCGCTTCGTGATCGGCGGCCCCGACAGCGACTGCGGCCTGACCGGGCGCAAGATCATCGTCGACACCTATGGCGGCTCCTCGCCCCATGGTGGCGGCGCGTTCTCGGGCAAGGACCCTTCCAAGGTCGACCGCTCCGCCGCCTATGCCGCGCGCTACCTCGCCCGCAACGTGGTCGCGGCGAAGCTGGCGGAGAGGTGCGTGATCCAGATCTCCTACGCCATCGGCGTGGCCAAGCCGCTCTCGGTCTATGTCGACTGCTACGGCACCGGCACCGTGGACCAGGGCAAGCTGGCGGGCGCCCTCTGCGAGGTCATGGACCTCAGCCCGAGGGGCATTCGCGACCATCTCGGCCTCGACAAGCCGATCTATGCGCGCACCGCGGCCTATGGCCATTTCGGCCGCTCGCCCGACCCCGACGGCGGGTTCTCCTGGGAGCGCGAGAATCTGGCCGAGGATATCCGTGCCGCCTTGACCTGACCCTGGGGCCGCCCGACCCGGCCGGCCGGGAGCCGATGACCCGACGCGATCGACCTAGCCCCGCCCCGCCGCCGATGCGCCGCATCCTCTATGGCCGGCGCAAGGGCCGCCCGCTCCGTCCCGCGCGCAGCCGCCTGATGGAACGCCTGTTGCCGCGCCTCCGGGTGCCCGTTCCGGGGCGCTCGGCGAGCGCCGCCGGCGCGGGCGAGGACGGCGGGGCCCTCGAGCCCGAGCGGTTCTTCGCCGCGGCGCCGGTCTTCCCCGAACGCCCCGCCGGGCCCTATCGCGAGGTCTGGCTCGAGGTCGGCTTCGGCGCCGGCGAGCATCTCGCCGCCCAGGCCGAGGCGCACCCGGACGTCGCCCTGATCGGCTGCGAACCCTTCGTCAACGGCGTCGCCGCCCTGCTCGCAAGGGTCGACCGCTCGCGGCTCAACAACGTCCGCATCTATGACGACGACGCGCGGGTGCTGATCGACCGCCTGGCGGCCGCCAGCCTCTCCCGAGTCTTCGTGCTGTTTCCCGATCCCTGGCCCAAGACCCGCCACGCCGGCCGGCGATTCGTCGGCGAGGCGACCCTCGATGCGCTCTCGCGGGTGATGGCCCCGGGGGCGGAGCTCCGTTTCGCGACGGACGATGCGGTCTGCCTGCGCTCGGCCCTCGCGGCGCTGATCCGCCACCCTGCCTTCCGCTGGTGCGCCGAGGGTCCGGAGGACTGGCGCCGGCGTCCCGCCGATCAGCCGCCCACCCGCTACGAGGAAAAGGCCCGGGCCAAGGGATCGAAGCCGGTCTACCTCGCCTTCCGGCGAGCCCCGTGAGGCCTCCCGGGGGCCCGGGGGAGAGTCCCCAAAATACTTGAAGAATCGGCGGAAACGACTATATTGCGAGCATCTCAATACGGTCCGAATATTCGGGTAGACTTTGCGGGGTGGGCCACCGGCCCGCTTTTTTTATTTCCGGTTCCTGGGGAACCGGCCGTGCCGGCGCCGGCAGCGCCGCGGGGCTTGATCGCCGGGAATGCGCCAACGACGATGACACAGGTTCAAGAGAGGGTCGCGGCTTTGATCGCCGGCCCCCTGGAGGGGCTCGGCTACGAGCTGGTCCGGGTCCAGCTTTCGGGCGGGAACCGGCCGGTGCTGCAGGTGATGGCGGAACGGGCCGACGGCGCGGCCATGACGGTCGAGGACTGCGCCGAGATCTCCCACACCGTGTCCGCGCTGCTCGACGCCGAGGATCCCATCGCCGGTCCCTACACGCTGGAGGTCAGCTCGCCCGGAATCGACCGGCCGCTGACCCGCCCGAGGGATTTCGAGCGTTTCGCCGGGTTCGAGGCGCGCATCGAGACGCACCAGGTGATCGGCGGGCGGCGCCGGTTCAAGGGCCGGCTCCTGGGGCTGGAGGGCGATTTCGTCTCCCTCAGCGTCGAGGACGCCACCGTGCGCCTGCCCATCGAGGCCATTGCCAAGGCCAGGCTGGTGCTGACCGACGAGCTGATCGCGGCGGCGGCCGAGCCCGGCGCCTGACCGGGCGCGGAGGGGCGAGCCGTCCCCGGCCGCGCGGACCGGATGTCGAATTGGAAGTGAATGTGATTGGGATTTGATGGAATGAGCGAACAAACGACGGAAACAGTGTCTCCCGCGGAAGAAACCACCGGCCTTGCCCGGCCCGAGCTGATCCAGGTCGCCGACGCCGTGGCCCGTGAAAAGGCCATCGACCGGGAGGAGGTCCTGACCGCCATGGAGCAGGCGATCCAGAAGGCCGGACGCTCGCGCTACGGCCAGGAGCACGACATCCGCGCCAATATCGACCGCTCCACCGGCGAGATCACCCTCGCGCGCTACATCGAGGCGGTGGAGACCGTCGAGGACGAGTTCACCCAGATCTCCCTGGAGGAGGCGCGCAAGATCGATCCCGACATCGCCCTTGGCGGCTTCCTGATCGACCGCCTACCGCCGATCGACTTCGGGCGGATCGCGGCCCAGACCGCGAAACAGGTGATCGTTCAGAAGGTGCGCGAGGCCGAACGCCAGCGCCAGTACGAGGAATACAAGGACCGCGTGGGCGAGGTCGTCAACGGGCTGGTCAAACGCGTGGAGTTCGGCAACGTCACCGTCGATCTCGGCCGCGCCGAGGCGGTACTGCGCCGGGACGAGGCACTGCCGCGCGAGAACCTGAGGACCTCGGAACGGGTGCGGGCCTATATCTATGACGTGCGCGAGGAACCCCGCGGTCCGCAGATCTTCCTGTCGCGCACGCGGCCGGAATTCATGGCCAAGCTGTTCGCCCAGGAGGTGCCGGAGATCTACGACGGCATCATCGAGATCAAGGCGGTGGCCCGGGATCCGGGAAGCCGCGCCAAGATCGCGGTGTTGTCCAACGACTCCTCCATCGATCCCGTCGGCGCCTGCGTCGGCATGCGCGGCAGCCGCGTGCAGGCGGTGGTCGCCGAGCTGCAGGGCGAGAAGATCGACATCATCCAGTGGTCGCCCGACCCCGCCACCTTCGTGGTCAACGCCCTGGCGCCGGCCGAAGTGACCAAGGTGGTTCTGGACGAGGACCAGAAGCGGATCGAGGTGGTGGTGCCCGACGACCAGCTGTCGCTGGCCATCGGCCGGCGCGGCCAGAACGTCCGCCTCGCGAGCCAGCTCACGGGCTGGGATATCCGCATCTTCACCGAGGCCCAGGAATCCGAGCGGCGCCAGGAATTCTTCCGCAACCGCTCGCAGATGTTCATCGACGCCCTTGATGTCGACGAGGTCATCGCCCATCTCCTGGTGACCGAGGGCTTTTCCTCCATCGAGGAGGTCGCCTTCGTGCCGTTGGAGGAGCTGACCGGCATCGAGGGCTTCGACGAGGACATCGCCCAGGAGCTCTCGCAACGCGCCGAGGCCTATCTCAGGGAACAGGCGGAGAAGTTCACCGAGACCCGGCGTGAGCTCGGCATCGCCGACGACCTTGCCGAGCTGCCGGGACTGTCGCCCGACATGGTGGTGGCGCTGGCCAAGGCGGGGATCAAGAGCCGCGACCAGCTCGCCGAGCTCGCCGGCTACGAACTGTCCGGTTCCGAGGAAGAGGGCGAGGTCGGGGTGCTGCAGGAATTCGGCATTACCGAGGCCGACGGCAACGCCATCATCATGGAAGCCCGCGCCCACTGGTACGAGGGCGAGGAAGCGGCCGGCGAAGGCAAAGAGGGCGAAGCGGCGCCCGAGGGCGAAGAGGCCCAGGCCCAGGATACGGACGCGGCCGCAAAAGAGACTGGCGAGCCCGGGAAGCCGGGAACGGAGGGTTGAGGCCAGCGCATGGCGGTCGACGGCAAGGATAAGCGGAAGACGCGTTCGGGCGCCGCCGCCCCCGGCGGCGAGAAGCGATGCATCGTCTCGGGCCGGCTCTATCCGCGCGCCCGGATGATCCGCTTCGTCAAGGGGCCCGACGGCCGCGTCGTGGCCGACCTCGATGCGCGCCTTCCCGGGCGCGGGCTGTGGCTCTTGGCCAGCCGCGAGGTTCTCGCCCAGGCGGCGACGGGGCGGCATTTCGCCCGGGCGCTCAAGGCCCCCGTCGAGGCGCCCGCCGACCTCCCCCGCCAGGTGGAGGCCGGGCTCGTCACGCGGGCGCAGAACCTGATCGGCCTCGCCCGCCGGGCGGGCGCCGTGGTCGCCGGTTTCGAAAAGACCCGGGCGTGCCTGAAGGGGGGCACGGCGCATCTGCTGATCGCGGCCCGGGACGCCGCCGCCGACGGCCGCGCCAAGCTGGCCGCCCTCGCCCCGGGGCTGGTCCCCGTCGCGGGACTGGATGCGGCCGAGCTTGGCACCGTATTCGGGCGGGATGCCGCGGTTCACGCGGCGGTCACCGATCCCGGCATGGCCGCGCGCATCGGCGCGGCGCTCGAGCGGCTCGAGGGGGTTCGCGGCCCGGCGGCCGGCGAAGACGCGATTCCCGGCACCCTCAAGGTGCGATAAGGTTAAGAACGGAAGTAGATCAGGTTAAGGTATGAGCGAAACGACAAAAGATACCGACACGAAGAAAAAGAAGCCCCTGTCGCTTTCCCGGCCGGGCCGTCTCGAGCTTAAGAAGACGGTCGAGCAGGGACAGATCCGCCAGAGCTTCTCCCACGGGCGAAGCAAGGCGGTCACCGTCGAGGTGCGCAAGAAGCGGACCTACGCCCCCACCGAGGGCGGCGGCATGGCCGAGGTCAAGCCCGGCGAGCAGCCGCCGGCCAATACCGCCGAGACCGCGAAGGCCGACAAGCTGACCACCGGCGAGCTGGCGGTCCGGGCCCGTGTCCTGGAAGACTCCAAGCGCGATGAGGAGCGGCGCAAGATCGAGGACGCCGAGCGCGCCCGCCGCGACGCGGAAGAGGCCGAGAAGCGCGCCGAGGAAGAGGCCGAACGCGCGAGGCTGGAGGCGGAAGACGCCGAGAAGCGCGCCGAGGAGGAGGCCAAGGCGGCTCCCGGCGCACCGCCGTCCGAGACGGTTCCCGCGACCGGGGCCGAGGCGCCGGCGAAGCCCGCGCGCGCCAAGGGCAAACCCGGCGCGGCGGAGCCCGAGGACCTCGAAGCCGAGGAAGAGGAAGGCAAGAAACGCGGCCCCGGCCGCAAGGGCGCCAAGTCGGAAAAGGGCCGGCCGTCGCTGACGCTCCGCAAGGACGCGCCGAAGCGCCGCGGCAAGCTCACCATCTCGCGGGCGCTGGACGACGAGGGCGGCGAGCGGGTGCGCTCGCTCGCCTCGATGCGCCGTGCCCGGGAACGCGAACGCCGTGCCCAGGCCGCGATGCAGGGCATGGGCGAGGCCACCAAGGTCTATCGCGAGGTGATCGTGCCCGAGACCATCACCGTGCAGGAGCTCGCCAACCGCATGGCGGAACGCGGGCCGGACGTGGTCAAGGCGCTGATGAACATGGGCGTCATGGCGACCATCAACCAGGCCATCGACGCCGATACCGCCGAGCTCGTGGTCGCGGAATTCGGCCACTCGATCCGCCGGGTCAGCGAGGCCGACGTCGAGGTGGGCTTGACCGGAGGCGGGGATACGCCCGAAAGCCTGAAGCCCCGGCCGCCGGTGGTGACCGTCATGGGCCATGTCGACCACGGCAAGACCTCGCTGCTCGACGCGCTCCGGGAAACCGATGTCGTCGCCAAGGAGTCGGGCGGCATCACCCAGCATATCGGCGCCTATCAGGTGACGATGGAATCGGGGGAGAAGATCACCTTCCTCGACACGCCCGGCCATGAGGCCTTCACCGAGATGCGCGCCCGCGGCGCCAAGGTCACCGATATCGTGGTTCTGGTGGTGGCCGTCGACGACGGCGTCATGCCCCAGACCATCGAGGCGATCCACCACGCCAAGGCGGCGGAGGTGCCCTTGATCGTCGCCATCAACAAGATCGATCTTCCCGACGCGAATTCGGAGCGCATCAAGACCGACCTTCTGCAGCACGATGTCGCGCTCGAAGGCTTTGGCGGCGACGTGCTTTGGGTCGAGGTGTCGGCCAAGAACAAGACCAATCTGGACAAGCTGGAAGAGACCATCGTGCTGCAGGCGGAGCTCCTCGAGGTCAAGGCCAATCCCGACCGTCCCGCCCAGGGCGTGGTGGTCGAGGCCAAGGTCGAACAGGGCCGCGGCTCCGTCGCGACGGTGCTGATCAGCCGGGGCACGCTCCGGGTCGGCGATATCTTCGTGGCCGGCGCCGAATGGGGCCGCGTGCGGGCGCTGGTCGACGATCACGGCCAGACCATCAAGGAGGCCGGCCCGGCGATGCCGGTGGAAGTGCTGGGGCTCAGCGGCACCCCCATCGCCGGCGACGAGTTCGCGGTGGTGGAGAACGAGAACCGGGCCCGGCAGGTCGCCGAGTACCGCCAGCGCCAGAGCCGCAAGGCCAGCGCCGCGGCGGGCGCCCGGGGCACCGTCGAACAGATGCTGGCCTCCATCGCCGCGGGCGAGAGCGCGGAGCTGCCGCTGGTCATCAAGGCCGACGTCCAGGGCTCGGTCGAGGCGATCGTCGGCGCCATCGACAAGATCGGCACCGAGGAGGTGAAGGCGAGAATCCTGCACGCGGCGGTCGGCGGCATCAATGAATCCGACGTCACCCTGGCCCGCGCTTCCGACGCCCTGATCATCGGGTTCAACGTGCGCGCCAACCCCCAGGCCCGCGACATGGCCCGGCGGGACGACGTGGAAATCCGCTACTACTCGATCATCTACGACGTCACCAACGACATCAAGCAGGCGCTCTCGGGCATGCTCGAGCCCGCCATCAAGGAGACCCAGCTCGGCATGGCGGAGGTGCGCGAGGTCTTCAACATCTCCAAGATCGGGCGCATCGCCGGCTGCCTCGTCACCGACGGCGTGGTGCGCCGGGAGTCCAAGGTGCGGCTCCTGCGCGACGACGTGGTGGTCTTCGAGGGCAACCTCAAGACGCTCAAGCATTTCAAGGAGGACGCGCGGGAAGTCCGAGCCGGGTCCGAATGCGGCATCGCCATCGAGAACTACCAGGACATCCAGGTCGGCGATGTGATCGAGTGCTATCAGGTGGAGGAGGTCGCCCGGACGCTCTGACCGGGCGACCCATCCCGGCCTGTGGATGGTCAGCAAGAGGATAGACGGATATGCCTTCGCGCGCGCCTAGCCAGCGCCAGCTCCGGGTCGGCGAGGAGCTGCGCCACGAGGTGGCGCGGGTCCTGGAGCACGCCCATTTCCGCGATCCCGATCTCGCCGCCGCGTCGATCACCGTGACCGAGGTCCGCGTCAGCCCCGACCTCAAGAACGCCACCGCCTTCGTCACGCCGCTCGGCGGCGGCGACATGGACCGGGTGGTCGCCGCGCTCAACCGCGCCCAGGGGTATTTCCGCGGCCAGCTCGGCCGCAAACTGGCGCTGAAATTCGTGCCGCGGATCACCTTCGCCGCCGACACCTCCTTCGAGTATTCCTCGCGCATCGACGCGCTGCTCAGCCGGCCCGAGGTGGCCAAGGACCTCGAGGCCGGTGGCGGCCCCGAGGAGGGCGCCGATCATGGGGCGTAGACGCAAGCCGCCGCAAGGCGCCCGGGCGATCAGCGGCTGGCTCAACCTCGACAAACCGCCGGGGATGAGCTCGGCCCAGGCTGTCGCGCGCCTGCGCGCGGCCTTCCGCCCCAACAGGATCGGCCATGGCGGCACCCTCGATCCGCTGGCGAGCGGCGTCCTGCCGGTGGCGCTGGGCGAGGCGACCAAGACCGTCTCCTACCTGATGGGGGCGGGGAAGCGCTACCGCTTCACCGTCCGCTTCGGCGAACGGCGGGACACCGACGACGCGGAGGGGCGGATCGTCGAGACCAGTCCCGCCCGGCCCGACGACGCGGCCATCGGCGGGGTGCTCGACCGTTTCATCGGCGAAATCCAACAGATCCCACCCGCCTTTTCCGCCCTCAAGCAGGACGGCCGGCGCGCCTATGATCGCGCGCGCCGGGGCGAGGAGGTGGCGCTGCCAGCGCGCACCGTGCGGGTCGATGCGCTCCGTCTCGCGGCCCGGCCCGACGCCGATCACGCGGTCTTCGAGGTGGATTGCGGCAAGGGCTTCTATGTCCGGGCGCTGGCGCGCGATCTGGCGGCGGCGCTGGGGACGGTCGGATACACCTCCGCGCTGCGCCGCACGCGGGTCGGGCCGTTCCGGGAAGAGGCCGCAATTCCGCTGGAAAATCTAGCCGCTATCGGGCATAGTGCGGCCGCTTTGAAGGACCTTTATCCGGTCGAGACCGTGCTGGACGACATCCCGGCCCTGGCCGTGACCGGAGATCAGGCCGCCGCCATGAGGCAAGGGCGGCCCGTAAAGGTGCAATGCACTGGTGGCCCCGGGCACCGGGAGGCCGGCGCGATTGCCGTATTTCCCAAACTGTCCGACGGAACGGTGGTGTGTGCGATGAAGGACGGCGCTCTGGTGGCGCTCGCCCGGTACCACGCCGGAGAGATCAGGCCAGTGCGCGTGCTGAATATTTGACGAAGGAGTAGACGATGTCGATTACGCCTGAAAAGAAGCAGGAACTGGTGGGCGAATACGCCACCGCAGCCAACGATACCGGGTCGCCGGAGGTCCAGGTCGCGATCCTCTCCGAGAGGATCAGCAACCTGACCGAGCACTTGAAGACCCACAATCACGATTTCCACTCCCGGCGCGGCCTCATCATGATGGTGAGCAAGCGGCGCCGCCTGCTGGATTACCTCAAACGCAAGAACGATGACCGATACCAGAAGCTGATCCAGCGCCTGGGCCTCAGGCGCTGAAGAAGTCCGGCCCGCATAGGGCGGGCCGATCCCCGTTGGCGGCAGGGCCGCGCGGGTAGGTAGGTTGGAAGGAAGGAAGAAAGATCATGTTCGATATCACCAAGAAGGAAATCGACTGGGGTGGGCGCAAGCTGATCCTGGAAAGCGGGCGCATGGCGCGCCAGGCCAACGGGGCGGTGCTCGCCACCTACGGCGAAACCACGGTGCTGTGTACCGCGGTGGCGCAGAAGGAGCCCAAGCCGGGCGTCGATTTCTTTCCGCTGACGGTGAATTACCAGGAGAAAACCTTCGCCGCCGGCAAGATCCCGGGCGGCTTCTTCAAGCGCGAGGGGCGGCCCAGCGAGAAGGAAACCCTGACCTCCAGGCTCATCGACCGGCCCATCCGGCCGCTCTTCCATCCGCATTTCCACAACGAGACCCAGGTCATCTGCACGGTGCTGTGCCATGATCTCGAGAACGATCCCGACATCGTCGCCCTGGTCGGCGCCTCGGCGGCGCTGACGCTGTCCGGCGTGCCGTTCCTCGGCCCCATCGGCGGCGCCCGGGTGGGCTACGTCAACGGCGAGTACGTGCTCAATCCCCAGCTCGACGAGATGGCGAGCTCGGACCTCGACCTCGTCGTCGCCGGCACCACGGAGGGGGTGCTGATGGTGGAATCCGAGGCCCATGAGCTCTCGGAAGACATCATGCTGGGTGCCGTGATGTTCGGCCATCAGGCGTTCCAGCCGGTGATCGAGGCCATCATCTCGATGGCGGAAACGGCGGCCAAGGAACCCTGGGATGTGGCCGGGGCGCCGCCGGAACACGCCGCCGTCGCCGCCCGCGTCAAGGAGCTCGCCGAAGCGGGCCTGCGCGAGGCCTATGCGGCGCCCGACAAGACCGTGCGCCACGGCGCCATCGAGGCGGTCAAGGCGGAGACCCATGCGTCGCTCGCCGAGGACGAGACCGCCAGCGAGGACGTCATCGCCGGCGCCTTCAAGAAGCTCGAGAAGGACATCGTGCGCACCGCCATCCTCGATCAGCGCCCGCGCATCGACGGCCGCGACACCAAGACCGTGCGCCCCATCTCCTGCGAGGTGGGCGTCCTGCCCCGGGCCCATGGCAGCGCGCTGTTCACGCGCGGCGAGACCCAGGTGCTCGCCGTCGCCACGCTCGGCACCGGCCAGGACGAGCAGATCATCGACGCGCTCGATGGCGATTACCGCGAACACTTCCTGCTGCATTACAACTTCCCACCCTATTCCGTCGGCGAGGCGAGCTTCCTCCGTTCGCCGGGCCGAAGGGAGATCGGCCACGGCAAGCTCGCCTGGCGGGCGGTGCATCCGCTGCTGCCCGGCAAGGACGATTTCCCCTACACCATCCGCGTGGTCTCCGAGGTGACCGAATCCAACGGCTCCTCCTCGATGGCGACGGTCTGCGGATCCTCGCTCTCGCTGATGGACGCGGGCGTGCCGATTGCCAAACCGGTGGCCGGGATCGCCATGGGCCTGATCAAGGAGGGCGAGCGCTTCGCGGTGCTGTCGGACATCCTCGGCGACGAGGACCATCTCGGCGACATGGACTTCAAGGTCGCCGGGACCGGGGAAGGCATCACCAGCCTGCAGATGGACATCAAGATCACCTCGATCACCGAGGAGATCATGGAGATCGCCCTGGGCCAGGCCCGCGAGGGGCGGCTTCACATCCTGGGCGAGATGGCCAAGGCCATCTCCGGCGCGCGGGAGGAGGTTTCCGATAACGCCCCGCGCATCACCACCCTCTCGGTGCCGAAGGACAAGATCCGCGACGTCATCGGCACCGGCGGCAAGGTCATCCGCGAGATCTGCGAGACCACCGGCGCCAAGATCGACATCGAGGACGACGGCACCATCAAGGTGGCGGCGGTGGACGGCGAGGCCGCCCAGCGCGCCATCGATTGGATCAGATCCATCGTCGCCGAGCCCGAGGTGGGCGTGATCTACACCGGCAAGGTGGTCAAGGTGGTCGATTTCGGGGCCTTCGTGAACTTCCTCGGCAACCGCGACGGGCTGGTGCATATCAGCGAGCTGGCCGAAGGCCGCACCGCCAAGGTCACCGACGTCGTCAACGAAGGCGACGAGGTGAAGGTCAAGGTGCTCGGCATCGACGACCGCGGCAAGGTCCGCCTGTCGATGCGCGTGATCGACCAGGAAACCGGCGCGGACCTCAGCAAGAAAGAGGCGGCCGATCCGCCGGCGGCCGAATAGCCGTCCGGGCCGCGATGCGCGCGGGTCCGGTCGGGGACGAAAGGGACGGGTGAAATGAAACCGCTCAAGCCTGTCGTCATTTCCGGCAAGGAGGTCCTGCCCCTGGTAGAGGGGGGCAAGGGCATCGCCATCTCGAACGGGGAAAGCTCCGGCGCCTGGGCGGCGACCGGCGGCGTCGGCACCTTCTCCGGCGTCAACGCCGATTCCTTCGATCAGGACGGCAACCTGATCCCCGTCGTCTACAAGGGCCGGACGCGGCGCGAACGCCACGAGGAGCTCGTCGCCTACGCGATCCAGGGCGGCATCGCCCAGGCCCGGGTGGCCCACGAGATGTGCGGCGGCGAAGGCCGCATCCACATGAACATCCTGTGGGAGATGGGCGGCTCAGAACGGGTGCTGAAGGGCGTGCTGGAAGGCGCCAGGGGCCTCATCAACGGGGTCACCTGCGGCGCCGGCATGCCCTATCGGATGGCCGAGATCTGCGGCAAGTTCGGGGTCTACTACTACCCCATCGTGTCCTCGGCCCGGGCCTTCCGGGCGCTCTGGAAGCGGGCCTATCACAAATTCTCCGAATGGCTCGGCGGCGTGGTCTATGAAGACCCGTGGCGCGCCGGCGGCCATAACGGTCTGTCGAACGTCGAGGATCCGCGCCGCCCCGAGGAGCCCTACCCCCGGGTGATCGATCTCCGCAACCTGATGACCGAATACGGCCTCAAGGAAACCCCCATCTTCATGGCCGGCGGCGTCTGGTACCTGCGCGAGTGGGAGGACTGGATCGACAGTGCCGAGCTCGGCCCCATCGCCTTCCAGTTCGGGACGCGGCCGCTCCTGACCAAGGAGAGCCCGATCTCCGACGAGTGGAAGGCGAAGCTTCTCGACCTCAACGAGGGGGACATTTTCCTCAACAAGTTCAGCCCCACCGGGTTCTATTCCTCGGCCGTCGACAACGCTTTCCTGAAGGAGCTCCAGCAGCGGGCGGAGCACCAGGTCGCCTATTCCACCCAGCCGGTGGGCGAGCACGATACGCCCTTTCCGGTGGGGGCCCGCGGGCGCGTGGTCTACCTCACGGCGACCGACGAGGTGCGCGCCGAGTCCTGGGTGGCGGATGGGTTCACCGAGCCGCTCAGGACCCCCGATTCGACTCTGATCTTCGTTGCCCCGGAAAGGGCCCACCAGATCCGTCGCGACCAGATCGAATGCATGGGCTGCCTTTCGGCCTGCCATTTCTCCAACTGGGCCCAGAACGAGGCCGGGACCACGGGGCGCAAGGCCGATCCCCGGTCCTTCTGCATCCAGAAGACGCTGCAGGCCATCAGCCACGGCGGCGCGGTGGACGATCAGCTGATGTTCGCAGGCCACAATGCCTATCGGTTCAAGGACGATCCCTTCTACGCCAACCGCTTCATCCCGACGGTGCGCGAGCTGGTCGACCGCCTGCAGACCGGCGACTGAAGGCGGCGCGCGGCGCCGTGTCGCGTAGTTTGGATATTTTCCAAAAAACCCTATATAATGCTCAAACGGTTGGTTTAACTTCCGGCCCGCCGCGGGTTTCGATGCCGCGGTCGCCCGCAGGGTGCAGGCGGCGGGGCCGGGCGGCCGGATGAGGTGTTTCGCAATGGCGGATCGGCCATTTACGGAAGTGGTGGAAACCCTGAAGAGGTGCGGCCTCAGGCCGACGCGCCAGCGTATGGCCTTGGCCAAGCTGCTGAGCGAGGCCGGCGATTGCCACCTGACGGCCGAGGAGCTGCATGCCCGGGCCGCCGAGGCCGGCCACCGGATTTCCCTCGCCACCATCTACAACGCGCTGCACCAGTTCACCGAGGCCGGGCTGGTGCGCGAGATCGTGGTCGATTCGGGCTGTTCCTATTTCGACACCAACGTCACCGACCACCACCATTTCTTCTTCGAGGATCGCCGCGAGCTCAAGGACATCGACGGCGGCGAGGTGGTGATCTCGACGGTACCGGAGCCCCCGGAAGGGACCAGGGTGGAACGCGTGGATGTCGTGATCCGGGTGCGTTCGTCCTAAGATTCATTTTTAGTCTCAGTAACTTAAAATGTGGTTTAGAATTATTCTAAACTATTGACAGTGCTTACGCCGCGCCTATATAAAAGAGCGTCGCACTCACCCGAGGGACCCGCAAGGGAGCCTTAAACACCGCAAGGAGGAGAGATCAGAATGCCAGCACTCAAAGGGACCAAGACCGAAAAGAATTTGAAGGACGCCTTCGCCGGGGAATCCCAGGCCAATCGCCGCTACCTCTATTTCGCGCAGAAGGCCGATGTCGAAGGCTATAACGACGTCTCCACGGTCTTCCGCTCCACCGCCGAGGGCGAGACCGGCCATGCCCATGGCCATCTCGAGTACCTCGAAGAGGTCGGTGACCCCGCCACGGGCGAGCCCATCGGCGACACCGCCAGCAACCTGAAGGCGGCGGTGGCCGGGGAGACCCACGAATACACCGACATGTACCCGTCCATGGCCAAGGCGGCCCGCGACGAAGGGTTCGAGGAGATCGCCGACTGGTTCGAGACCCTCGCCAAGGCCGAGAGGTCCCACGCCGGGCGTTTCCAGAAAGCGCTCGACAGCCTCGAGTGACCGGCGTCGAATCCGGGAAGGCGCCGGGGGCGGAACCTCTCCCGGCGCCTTTCCATACCTGAGAATTGGGTCGCCGGAGGCCCGCAACCCCGAGATCGAGTCATGAGCGAAGGTGGACTTGAGGCCCCCGTACGGCACCCCATCGACTGGAACAACCCGGACTTCTACGACGAGGAGAAACTCGACCGGGAATTGCGGCGGGTCTTCGACATCTGTCACGGCTGCCGCCGCTGTTTCGCGCTCTGCGATTCCTTCCCCCGTCTCTTCGACCTGATCGACGAATCGCAGACCGGCGAGCTCGATGCCGTCGCCAGCGCCGATTTCAAGCCGGTGGCCGATGCCTGCACGCTTTGCGACATGTGCTTCATGACCAAGTGTCCCTACGTGCCGCCCCATGAGTTCAACCTCGACTTCCCCCATCTGATGCTGCGCTACCGTGCGGTGGAAAACAGGAAGGGCGAGGTCGGCTTCGCCGACCGGCAGCTCACCGAGACCGACCGCAACGGGCGCCTCGCCGGCACCGTTCCGGGCCTCGCCAACTGGGCATCGGACACCAAGAACACCGCCGCGCGCAGGCTCCTGCAGTCGCTCGCCGGCGTCCATGCCGAGGCGGAGCTGCCCAAGTTCCACGGCAAGACCCTCACCGCCCGCGCCGCGGACGGCGGGCCCGAGGTCAACGCCGACGCCCCGGCCCATGGGCGCAAGGCAATCCTCTATGCCACCTGCTTCGTCAATTACAACAACCCGGGCATCGGCGAGGCGACGCGCGCCGTGCTGGCGCGCAACGGGGTCGAGACCAAGGTCGGCTATCCCGGCTGCTGCGGCATGCCGCAGCTCGAGCACGGCGACCTCGCCCGGGTCGCGGAAAATGCTAGGTGCACCGCGGCCTATTTCGCCCCCTGGATCGAGGACGGCTACGACGTCATCGCGCTGACGCCCTCCTGCGCGCTGATGATGAAGTTCGAATGGCCGCTGATCGTGCCCCAGGACGATCCCGCCTTCCAACAGATCAGGCGGCTTTCCGAGGCGACGCGGGACATCGCCGAATACATCGTCGACATCGCCGGCAAGGACGGCCTGGCGCCGGGCCTGAAGCCCGTGCCGGGCGGGGTCAGCCTGCACCTCGCCTGCCACGCCCGGGCCCAGAACATCGGGCCCAAGGCGGCGGAGATGCTGAGGCTCATCCCCGAGGCCGAGGTCGACGTCATCGAACGTTGCTCCGGCCACGGCGGGAGCTGGGGCATCAAGAGGGAGAACTTTCCAGTCGCGCTCAAGGTGGGACGCCCGGTGGCCCGCCAGGCGATCGAGAAAGAGAGGGCCTTCCTCGCCTCGGAATGCCCGCTCGCCGGCAAGCACGTGGTGCAGGGCATGCGGACGCTGGATGCGGAAAAGACCCGGGTCCGGCGCTCACTTCACCCGGTGGAGATCCTGGCCCGCGCCTACGGCATCGCAACCGAAGAGGACCGATCATGACCGCGCGACGCGAGATTACCCGCGACGATGTGGAGCTCGACCTCGCCGCCTACAGGGCCGTGCGCGCCGAGCGCCGCAGGGAGATCTGGGCCTTGAAGGAGAACCGGCGCGTTCCGGTCGGGCCGTTCGCCACCTTCATGTTCGAGAGCTTCGAGACCATGCGCCATCAGGTCCAGGAGATGCTCTATATCGAGAACGGCGGCGAGGACCAGATCCCGGGCGAGCTCGAGGCCTATAACCCGCTGGTGCCCGACGGCTCGGAGCTGGTCGCGACCGTCATGTTCGAGATCGAAGACCCCCAGCGCCGCGCACGGGAGCTTGAGCGCCTCACGCATGTGGAGGACACCATCCGCATCGAGCTCGATGGCGAGGCGATCGCCGCCCGGCCGGCGCGGGACCTGGAGCGCACCAAGGAGAGCGGAAAGACCTCATCGATCCACTTCCTGCACTTCCCCTTCACCAGGGAGCAGATCGCCAAGTTCAGGACGCCGGGGGCGCGGGTGGTGCTCACCATCAACCACGAGAACTATTCCCACATGGCGGTGATGCCCGAGAACGTCCGCGCCGCCCTGGCCGAGGATTTCGATCCGGACTGAGGCGCCGGGCCCCGCGCGACACGCTTCCGTGAATCCGGCCCTAGTTGACCTTCTCGCCCTTCAGCGTGCCCCAGAGCTGGGCGCGCCGTCCCCAGCCGCGGATGCCGCCCGCCTGGATGCGGCACCAGGCGCCGTCGCAGGAGAGAAGCTGGGCGATCACGCCCGACGCCGCGCGGGCCACCGCCGGCGCGTCGGCGGCGGGCTGGCGCCGCAGCACCACCTCCCGCGCGGTGACGATGACCGCGCGCTTGCCGCTCAGCATCGAGCGGTGGATCCAGCCCACGGTGCCCCGCCAATCCCGGATCTTGCGCCAGGCGTCGAATTCCGCGGTGATCATCACGGGCAGGCCGCGGCGCTGATACACCCATTCCACGGGATAACGCACCCCGGGCCCGGCCCGGAGGTTGACCTTGCCCGAGCGGAGGCTCGCGAAACGGGGCAGCGGCAGTCCGCTGCGCTTGACGCCGCCGGTCTGCTCCCGCATCTGCCGTAGGCGGTCCGCCGCCGCCCGGGCGGTGCCGGGATCGGGACGGGCCGGTACCTGAAGCCTTGGCGTGGCGCCCTCGGCGGGCATGGCCACGGCCGGCGGACATCCGAACGCGGTGAGGAGGGCGGCGACCAGGCCGGCTGAGCTCCATCGCGCCCTGGCGCCGGCGCCTCTCGCCGCGCGATCCTCAGGCGCGCTCGAGCCCATGGCCGTGGGTCGAGAGATCGGTGATGGTGGGGGACGACCCGCACAGCGGACAGGCCGGGTCCGGCCGCACGGTGATCTTGCGGAAGGTGGCGTTCAGCGCTTCGATGATGAGCAGATGTCCCGCCAGGCCTTCGCCGATGCCGGCGAGCTCCTTGATCACCTCGGTCGCCTGCAGGCAGCCGACCACGCCCGCCACCGCGCCCAGCACGCCGCCCTCGGCGCAGGTCGGGATCAGGCCGTCGGGCGGCGGCTCGGGAAAGATGCAGCGGTAGCACGGATACGCCCCGGCATGGGCCTTGAAGGTCGAGATCTGGCCCTCGAAGCGGAGAAGCGCCGCCGACACCAGAGGCACGCCCCTGAAATAGCAGGCGTCGTTGAGAAGGAAGCGGGTCGCGAAATTGTCGGTGCCGTCGGCGACGATGTCGTAGCCGCCGATCAGGCCCATGACGTTGCCGGCATCGAGCCGGAAGGCATGGGTCTCCACCGCGATCTCGGGATTGATTCCGGCCAGCACGTCGCGCGCGCTTTCGACCTTGGGGTCGCCGATCCGGCCGGTCGCGTGGATCACCTGGCGCTGGAGGTTGGAGAGATCCACCGCGTCGTCGTCGACGATGCCGATGCGCCCCACCCCGGCGGCAGCGAGGTAGAGAAGGAGCGGCGAGCCCAGCCCGCCCGCGCCGACCACCAGCACGCTCGACTTGAGGAGCTTTTCCTGCCCCCTGCCGCCGAGCTCCGGCAGGATGATGTGCCGGGCGTAGCGCTCAAGCTGTTGATCCGAGAATTCCATGCTATCTAAGGCCGCGCCTTGGGTCACAGGTTATCGAACAGCGCCGTCGACAGGTCCCGTTCGGCGAACGAAGGGATGATAACGATGATGGCCTTGTCCCGGTAGTCCTCACGCGCGCCGATCTCCAGCGCCGCCGCCAGCGCCGCGCCCGAGGAAATCCCCACCGGTATGCCTTCCAGTCCGGCGACCAGGCGGGCGGTGGCGAAGGCGGTCTCGTTGCCGATGCGCACGACCTCGTCGATCACGCGCGTATCGAGGATCTTGGGGATGAAGCCGGCGCCGATCCCCTGGATCTTGTGCGATCCGGCCAGGCCGCCCGAGAGGACCGCGCTGTCCTCGGGCTCGACGGCGATCATCTTGACTTCGGGCTTGCGCGCCTTCAGCACCGGGCCGACCCCGGCGATGGTGCCGCCGGTGCCGACGCCGGCGACCACGGCGTCCACGTCGCCCCCGCTATCGCGCCAGATCTCCTCCGCCGTGGTGCGGGCGTGGATCTCGGGATTGGCGGGGTTCTCGAACTGCTGCAGCATGATCGAATCCTCGATCCGCCCGGTCAGTTCCCGGGCCCGGGCGACGGCCCCCTGCATGCCCTGGCCGGCCGGGGTCAGCTCGATCTCGGCGCCGAGGATCAGGAGCATCTTGCGCCGCTCCACCGACATGCTTTCCGGCATGCAGAGGATGAGCCGGTATCCCTTCGCCGCGCAGACGAAGGCCAGCGCGATGCCGGTATTTCCCGAGGTCGGCTCGATCACCACGGTGCCCGAACCCATCCGGCCCTCGCGCTCCGCCGCCTCGATCATGGCGAGGCCGATGCGGTCCTTGACCGAGGCCAGCGGGTTGAAGAACTCGAGCTTGGCGAGCAGCCGGGCGCGGCATCCCTGTTCCCGGGACAGCTTGGGAAGGCGCACCAGCGGCGTGTTGCCGATGGTGTCCAGGATGCTGTCATAGACCCGGCCGCGGCCCTTGGTCGCGTCTTCGCCCGGCGCATGGCGGGCGGCCGGGCGGGAGAAGTCTTCGGGGTCGGGGATCGTGGCCATCAATCTTCACCGTTTCGGGGGGCGGGCGGTCAAATGACGAAATCCAGCCGCTCCGCGGCCTTGCTCTCGATCCCCGCGTCCTTGGCCCGGAGGCAGAGCTCCTCGATGGTCACCTGGTCGAGGCGCTGGAGCAGGTGGCTCTCGAGCTCGTCCCAGATGGGGCCCACGATCTTGGTTCCAAGATCGGATTCCGGGGTCGGGCGTGCCTCGTCGCCGGCGTCCAGCGTCGAGACCACGCGGGTGATGTCGCCGAGGGTGATGCGCCGTCTCTCCCGGGCGAGCAGGTAGCCGCCCCGCGGCCCGCGGACCCCCGACAGGATGCCCTCGCGCACCAGCTTCTGCAGGACCTGTTCCAGATAGCGCCTGGGGATGCCCTGGCGCGCGGTGATGTCCTTGCTCTGGACAGGCTGGGCGCCCGCGTTGTAGGCGATGTCCAGCACCGCCTCGATAGCGAACAGGAGCTTCTTGGGCAGGCGGATCACGGCTCGGCCCCCTGGGCGCGCGTCTCCCCGGCCGTGCCTGTGCCGGTGGAGCCGAAGCCGCCCGAATCCCTGGCCGTCGCGTCGAGGCTTTCCGAGACCTGCCAGGAGACGCGGCTCACGGGCGCGATCACCATCTGGGCGATGCGTTCGCCGCGGTGAATGGTGTAGGGGGCCGCGCCGAGGTTGACGAGGCAGACCATGACCTCGCCGCGGTAATCGGAATCGACGGTTCCCGGCGCATTGAGGACGCTCACGCCCTGCTTCACGGCGAGGCCGGACCGGGGGCGGATCTGGGCTTCGAAGCCCTCGGGCAGGGCGATGGCGAAGCCCGTCGGAACCAGGGTCCGACCGCCCGGCGGCAGGATCACCTCGGCCTCCACCGCCGCCGTGAGATCGAGCCCGGCGCTGCCGGCGGTCGCGTAATCGGGCAGCGGCAGGTCGCGCCCGTGGGGATGCCTGCGGATGCGCACCGCGACCATCGCCTCGCCCGTGCCGGTCATGACGCCCGGGGGAAATGCGCGGCGATGGCATCGGCGAGGCGTCTCGCCACCGCCGATTTGGACATCGCGGGCCAGTCCTCGGTGCCCTCGGCGCGGATCAAATGGACCGTGTTTTCCTCGCCCCCGAAGACGCCCGTGCCGGCGGAGACGTCGTTGGCGAGGATCCAGTCGCAGCCCTTGGCCGCGCGCTTGGCCTCGCCGTTGGCGACGACGTTCTCGGTCTCGGCGGCGAAGCCGATCACCAGCGCCGGCCGGGCATTGCCCGGGCGGCTGATCTCGGCCAGGATATCCGGGTTCTCGACCAGGTCCACCCTGGGAGCCTCCCCCGTTCCCTTCTTGATCTTTTCCTTGGCCGGCGCCCTGGCGCGCCAGTCGGCCACCGCCGCGGCCATCACCGCGACATCGGCGGGAAGGGCGGCGAGCACCGCATCGCGCATCTCGAGCGCCGTCTCGGTGCGGATGATCTCGACCCCCGGCGGGTCGGGCTCGGCGACGGGTCCGGAGATCAGGGTGGTGCGCGCCCCCAGCCCCGCGAGCGCGGCGGCGATGGCGTGGCCCTGCTTACCCGACGATCGGTTGCCGATGAAACGCACCGGGTCGAGGGGCTCATGGGTGGGGCCCGAGGTGACGATGGCGCGGCGGGCGGACAAGGGCTGGCCGGCTGCGAAGAAGGCGGCGACCGCCTCGAAGATGTCGGCGATCTCGGCGAGCCGCCCCTCGCCCTCCTCGCCGCAGGCGAGCGCCCCCGCGGCGGGCCCGACGATCATGACCCCGCGGGCGGCGAGGATCTCGCGGTTGGCCTGGGTCGCGGGATGCTCCCACATGCGGACGTTCATGGCGGGCGCCACCATCACGGGCTTGTCGGTGGCGAGCAGCGCCGTGGTCGCGAGATCGCCGGCGAGCCCCTGGGCCATCTTGGCGAGAATGTCGGCGGTCGCCGGCGCGACGAGGAGGAGATCGGCCTCGCGCGAGAGGCGGATGTGGCCCATCTCGCTCTCGTCGGTCAGGGAGAACAGATCCGAATAGACCCTCTCACCGGTGATGGCGGCGAGCGAGAGCGGCGTTACGAACTTGGCGCCGGCCTCGGTCAGGATCGCACGCACCCGGGCACCGGCCTGGCGCAGCAGCCGCGCGAGCTCCAGGCTCTTGTAGGCGGCGATGCCGCCGGGGACGATCAGAAGGATGCGCTTGCCGTTCAGCACGGGGGCGCCTCGTCTAATTTACGAAAAAACGTTGTTAAAAATAAAGTTTTACAGAGATATCTACAAGAAAAAACGGTATTCTTGTAACCTATTGGAATTTATAAAGGTTTAAAGACGAGAGTCAGCAGGATCGCGGCCAGAAGGACGGCGATGGCCCATTGCGCGGCATTGCCCCGGGCGCCGCGCCGATGGGGGCCGTCGGTGTCGAGGAGCTTGGCGATGGTGTCGGGATGGAGCTGGTGGCCCTTCTCCGCGACGATGGCGGCAAGCCGCTCGATATTGGCGACGAAGCCGGGCAGGCGCTCGACCCCGTCCCAGAGGTCGCGGGCGGCGCCGCGGATGCGCGCCTCGGGTCCTAGGTTCTCCGTCATCCAATCCTCGATCAGGGGGCGGGAGAGCTCCCACATGTTGATGTCCGGGTTGAGGCCCCGGCCGACGCCTTCCGCCACCATCATGGTCTTCTGCAGCAGCAGAAGCTGGGGCTGGGCCTCCATCTGGAAGGTCTCGGTCACGGCGAAGAGCTGGCCGAGCAAGCGGGCGATGGAGATCTGGCTGAGCGGCAGGCCGAGGATCGGCTCGCCGATGGAGCGGCAGGCCTGCATGAACAGGTCCCTCGACTGGTCGGCGGGAACGTAGCCGGCACGGAAATGGACGTCGGCCACCCGGCCGTAATCGCTTTCGAGGAAGCCCAGCAGCATCTCGCCCAAGTAACAGCGGGTCGCCATGTCGAGCCGCCCCATGATCCCGAAATCCACCGCCTGGAGCGCCCCGTCGGGCGCGACGAACAGGTTCCCGGGGTGGAGATCGGCGTGGAAGAAGCCGTCGCGGAAGACCTGGAGGAAGAACGACCGGGAAGCGATCCTGAGCACCGCGTCGGGATCGATCCCCGCCGCGATCAGCCGCTCGCGCTCGTCGATGGGGATGCCTTCGATGCGCTCGAGCGTCAACACCCGGCGGGCGGTGCGCTGCCAGTCGATGGCGGGCAGCCTGAAGCTCGGGTCGCCTGCGAAGTTCTCGGCGAGCTCCGCGGCCGCCGCGGCCTCGAGCCTCAGGTCCATCTCGGCCGCGACCACCCGAGCGAAGGTCCGGATCGCTTCCCGGGGCTTGAGCCGGCGCAGGTCCGGGCGGTTGCGCTCCACCTGTTCGGCGAGCCAGGCGAGCAGGTCGAGATCGCGGTCGAACTCCGCCTCGATCCCGGGCCGCAGCACCTTGACGGCGACCGGCGCGCCGTCCGTGGTCACGGCGAAATGCACCTGGGCGATGGAGGCGGCGGCGACCGGCGCGTCCTCGAAGCTTTCGAAGGCCTCCTCGAGCGGGCGGTCGAGCTCTCTGGCGATGATGGCGCGGGCCTCCTCGGCGGGAAACGGCGCGAGGCGGTCCTGGAGGCGCGAGAGGTCGCCCGCGATGTCCTCGCCGATCAGGTCCGCGCGGGTGGCAAGCGACTGGCCCAACTTGATGAAGCTCGGGCCGAGCTCGGTGAGCGCCGCGGCGAGCCGTTCGCCGGGGCGCCGGGCGGTCGCCTGGGGCCTCAGGCCGGGCAGCTTGGCCACCAGCCGGAGCGCGCGCGCGATGGGGGCGGTGAAGCCCAGCCGGTCGAGGGGAAAGAGCGCGTCGTGACGCGCGAGCGTCATGGCGATGCGGGCCAGCCGGGCGAGGTTGGTGACGGCGCGGAGCATGGGAACGGCTAGAGGCGCCAGCCGGTGTGGATGGCGGCGATCCCGCCGGTGAGGTCGCGCACCCTGACCTGCCCGAAGCCGGCCGCCCTGATCATGGCCGCGAGGCGCTCCTGGTCGGCGAAGCGGCGGATGCTCTCGGCGAGGTAGCGATAGGAATCCGAATCGCCGACCACGATCTCGCCGAGCCGGGGCAGGACTTGGTGGGAATAGCGCTCGAACACCGGCTTGAGGAGCGGCCATTGGGGCCTCGAGAATTCCAGGCACAGGAAGCGTCCGCCGGGCTTGAGCACGCGGTAGGCCTCCTCGAGCGCCGCCTCCGGGCGGGTGACGTTGCGCAGGCCGAAGGCGACGACGTAGCTGTCCGCGGCGCGATCGGCGACCGGCAGCGCCTCCGCGTCGCCCGCGGCGAAGGCGATCGCGCCGGCAAGGCCCGCCGTCCTCACCCGCGCCCTGCCCACCCCCATCATCGCCCGGCTGCGGTCGATCACGGAGACCGCGCCGCCGGCGCGCGCCATCGCCCCGGCGCCCCCGGCGCGCCTCGTGATGCGCATCGCCATGTCCGCCGTGCCGCCCGCGACATCGAGCACCCTTTCGCCCGCTCCCGGCATCAGCCAGTCGACGCAGCTCGCCTTCCACAGGCGATGAGCGCCGAAGCTCATGAGATCGTTCATCAGGTCGTAGCGGGCGGCGACGGTCTCGAACACGGCGCCGACCCGCGCCGCTTTCTCCGCCGCCGGGATGTCCTCGGCGCCGAAGGGGACCGTGCCGTGCGGCCGTGCGGCGGGGGCGTGCTCGCCGGTCTTTCCGGGGCTCTCTTCCATGGCGGCGACAATAGCCGACGGGGCGGATTTCCGCTACGTTGCCCGCCATGCCCGAGCTTCCCGAGGTCGAAACCGTCCGCCGTGGCCTGATCCCCGTTCTCGTGGGGCGGCGCATCGTCGATGCCGAGGTGCGCCGGGCGGGCCTGCGCATTCCCTTTCCGCCCGGGCTCGGCCCCTGGCTCCGGGGCCGGCGGGTGCTCGGCATCACCCGGCGGGCCAAGTACATGCTGTTCAGCTTCGAAGGGACCGAGGAGCGTCTCGTCGCCCATCTCGGCATGTCCGGGCGCATGGTGGTCGCCGGCGCCGGCGGCGCCAACACGGACATCGCCCCCGGTCCCCACGACCACGTGGTGATCGAGACCGACGGCGGGGCGCGGATCCTGTTCAATGACGCAAGGCGCTTCGGCCTGATGACCCTGATCCCGGCGGGGCGGATCGAGGCCCATCCGCTCTTCGCCGGGCTCGGCCCGGAACCGCTCGGCCCGGAGTTCACCGCCGCGGGCCTCGCCGGCCGGTTCAGGGGCAAGAAGACGCCGGTGAAGGCCGCCCTCCTCGACCAGCGGGTGGTTGCTGGGCTCGGCAACATCTATGTGTGCGAGGCCCTCTACCGGGCCGGCATCTCGCCGCGCCGCAAGGCGGCCAATATCGGAAGCGCCCGGCTCGGGGACCTGGTCGCCGCCATCAAGGCGGTGCTGACCGAGGCCATCGAGGCCGGCGGGTCTTCGCTGCGCGACCATCGCCAGCCGAGCGGGGAGCTCGGCTATTTCCAGCACCGTTTCACGGTCTATGGCCGCGAGGGGGAACCCTGCCCGCGCTGCGACTGCCTGGGCGCAGACGGCGGCGGCATCCGCCGCATCAGTCAGGGAGGACGATCGAGCTTTTACTGTCCCAGGCATCAGCGCTGATGGGTGCCCGCGCGCGACGATCATGATCCGGACAATCATCTCTTGGTTGTGGCGCCGGGGCGGCCGGTCGCGAGGCCGGGGGGACGACCGCCCCGGCCTTTGCCGGGGGCGGGCGGATCGCGCGGACGGCTTGCGGAACTGACCCTTGACGCCCGCCGCTCCTGTGCCTATAAACACGCCTTCGCCGGGCCCAGCCCGGACATCGCGGTCCCGCGGGACGCCGCGCAAGGCAGTGAAGACACGAAGGCAGACGACATGGCGAACATCCGGTCGGCAAAGAAACGCATCCGTCAGACGGCGCGGAAAACCGCGGTCAACCGCAACCGCATCAGCCGCGTGCGCACCTTCATGAAGAAGGTCGAGGCCGCCATCGCTACGGGCGACAAGGACGGCGCCAATGCCGCGCTGAAGGCGGCGCAGCCTGAAATCATGCGGGGCGTCACCAGGGGCGTGCTGCACCGCAATACGGCCTCGCGCAAGGTCGCGCGCCTCAACGCCCGGATCAAGGCGCTCTAAGCCCCTCCCGAATCAGGAGGAATCGGCGCGCCCTCCGGGGCGCGTTTTGGTATGTGCGAAATTTTCCGATGATGCACTGCGAAAAAATGCAACGTTCCCGTTACGATCACGTTGCATGGTTAACCGGTCGCGGTTAGAGTGCTTATTGCCGACCCCAGTTGGGAAGTCTTTCTAGGCATCTGTACTTCGTAATTTCTAACCTGGCGTTGGGTTTTACTTGTGGCGCCCGGACGGGACATGCTTCTTTAAGTATTGGCGAACAACAAAACAATAAGACGAGTACCAGAAGAAGAAGGGGCTCCGCAAGGAGCCAGGGGCCGTCACAAAGGCCTGATCGGGAGAGCCATTCATGTCGGGGGAGGACCTCAGGAGCGCCACGGAAAATGCGGCGGCACCGGGCGAGGGGTACGGGGGCGACGTGTCTCCCGAAGACGCCTGGACGATCCTGAAGGAATCCCCCGATGCGGTCTTGGTCGACTGCCGGACGCAACCCGAATGGGTATTCGTGGGCGTACCGGACCTCCGATCCCTGGGCAAGGATACGCAGTTCATTCCCTGGCAGGTCTATCCGGCCATGCAGGTGAATGCCGAGTTCGTAAATCAGGTCAAGGCGGCCGGCGCCAAGGAAGATACGCCGGTGCTCTTGATCTGCCGGTCGGGAAGCCGGTCGCGGGCCGCGGCGATCAAGCTGACGGCCGCGGGCTTCAAGCGGGCGTACAACGTGGCCCATGGGTTCGAGGGGGGGCACAACGAAGATAAACACCGGGGGTGGAAGGATGGCTGGAAGGTCAGCGGCCTGCCCTGGATACAAGACTGAGGCTGGACTCTTGGAATGAGTGACGATTTGTCCCAATACGACGCTGCGTGGGGGCGCGTCAGAGACAGGCTACGGGCGGAGATCGGGGATGCCGAATTCAAGAGTTGGCTCGGCCCCCTGCACCTCTGCGGCGTGGAGGCCGGAAAGGCACTGATCGGGGTGCCCACCCGCTTCATGGGGGACTGGGTGCGAAGGCACTACCTCGAACGGATTGCCGCGTTGATGGGCGAGGAGTGCGAGGCCATCCGAGGCGTGGAAATGGCCGTCAGGAAGGCCGCGCCCGACCCCGCGGGGCGCGCCCCCGCCGCTGCCGGCAGGACGGCGCGGGCCGGCCAGGGGCGCCGCAGCACGGTGGAGATGGGGAGCGGCGATATCGGCGCGCCGCTGGACCCGCGCTTCAATTTCGGAAATTTCGTCGTCGGGAAGTCCAACGAGTTCGCCTATGCCGCGGCGCGTCGCGTGGCCGAGGCCAACCATGCGCCATTCAATCCCCTGTTCCTTTACGGCGGGGTGGGGCTCGGCAAGACCCATCTCATGCACGCCATCGCCTGGCACATTCGCGAGAGATATCCCAACCGCAAGGTCATCTACCTGTCGGCGGAGAAGTTCATGTACCAGTTCATCCGCGCGCTCCGCTACCAGGACACCATGGCCTTCAAGGATCAGTTCCGCTCCGTCGACGTCCTGATGATCGACGACGTGCAGTTCATTTCCGGCCGCGAGACCACCCAGGAGGAATTCTTCCATACCTTCAACGCGCTGGTGGACCAGAACCACCAGGTGGTGATCTCCGCCGACAAGTCGCCCTCGGACCTCGAGGGCATGGAGGAACGGCTGCGCTCCCGTCTCGGCTGGGGGCTGGTCGCCGACATCCACCAGACCGATTACGAGCTCAGGCTTTCGATCCTCGCCAACAAGGCCGAGCATCTCGGCTCCGAAGTGCCCCAGAAGGTGCTCGAGTTCCTCGCCCACAAGATCACCTCCAACGTCCGCGAGCTGGAGGGCGCGCTGAACCGGGTGGTGGCCCACGCCACCCTGGTGGGCCGCGACATCTCGCTCGAAGCCACCCAGGAGGTGCTCCATGACCTGCTCAGGGCCAACGACCGGCGGGTCACCATCGAGGAGATTCAGAAGCAGGTGGCCGAGCATTACAACATCCGCATCGCCGACATGCATTCCGCCCGCCGGGCCCGCGCCGTGGCCCGCCCGCGCCAGGTCGCGATGTATCTGGCCAAGCAGCTGACCACGCGCTCGCTTCCCGAGATCGGCCGCAAGTTCGGCGGGCGCGATCACACGACGGTCATGCATGCCGTGCGCAAGATCGAGGAACTGAGAGCCACCGATTCCGGATTCTCGGAAGACATCGATCTCCTGCGCCGCATGCTGGAAAACTGAGGCGGGGAAATCGGGCGCGATCACGCCGGGCGCCCGGGAGGGGTGCCCGAGTCGGCCCTTTTTCTTCTGGATTCCAAGGACTTCTGCTATAATCCTTGCCCGGTTGGTGGTCTTTCCCGCATGTCCGGACGGGGTCTCCGCCGGGCCACGTGTCGGCCCCTGCCCGCACCGGGCCTCGGGCGCCGGTCAAGGGGGCGGTAGAGGTCCAGGCAAAGGGGCGCCCGGCCGTCCCGGAACACCGATCCCCGCCCTCTCGGGCTGGCGAAATAGGTTTTGATCATCGCGATGCAACTCACCATCGAACGCGCGTCCCTCCTTCGTTCCCTCGGACATGTCCAGAGCGTCGTCGAACGCCGCAACACCATCCCCATCCTGAACAACGTCCTGATGGAAGCCGTGGACGGCGCCATCAAGCTGACGGCGACGGACATGGAGCTCGCCATCTCCGAGACCGTCGAGGCCGATGTCGGCGCCCAGGGCGCGGTGACGGCTTCGGCCCACACGCTGCACGACATCGTGCGCAAGCTGCCCGACGGTGCCCAGGTGGAGCTCGAGACCGCCGACGGCGACGGGCAGCTCGCGCTGCATTCCGGGCGCTCCAATTTCCAGCTCGCCTCGCTGCCGCCGGCGGACTTCCCGGCGCTTGGGGACGAGGACCTGCCGCACCGCTTCAGCCTCCCCGCCGAGGCCGCCCGGGCGCTCATCGACCAGACCCGGTTCGCCATCTCCACGGAGGAGACCCGGTACTACCTGAACGGCATCTACCTGCACGCGGCGGAACGCGACGGCGTGCCGATGCTGCGCGCGGTGGCGACCGACGGCCACAGGCTGGCCAGGTTCGACGTGCCGCTGCCCGACGGCGCCGCCGACATGCCGGGCGTCATCGTGCCGCGCAAGATGGTCAACGAATGGCGCAAGCTGATCGACGAAACCGAATCCGACATCTCCGTCAGCCTGTCGGACGCCAAGATCGCGCTCGCCTTCGATGATGCGACGCTGACTTCCAAGCTCATCGACGGCACCTTCCCCGATTACGAGCGGGTGGTGCCCGAGGGCAACGAGAAGGTGCTGGAGGTCGATTGCCGCGCCTTCGCCGAGGCGGTGGACCGCGTCTCGACCATCTCCACCGAGAAGTCCCGTGCCGTCAAGCTCGCACTCGGCCCGGGCACCGTGACGCTGTCGGCGACCTCCATCGAACAGGGCCGTGCCGAGGAGGAGCTCGAGGTGAGCTACGGCGCCGATGCCATGGAGATCGGCTTCAATTCGCGCTACCTGCTCGATATCGCCGAGCGGATCCACGGCGACAAGGCGAGCTTCCGCTTGGGCGACAGCGCCTCGGCGGCCATCGTCCGCGACGTCGAGGACGCCAACGCCCTTTACGTGATCATGCCCATGCGGGTTTAGCCCGCCGGGCCGCCGCCGTGACCGTGGAGTTCACTCTGACCCATCAAGGATGTTGAAGCGCTGACCGCCTCTTCCCTGCAATACGCGCGGCCCCCCGAAGGTCCCGGCCGCCAGGCGGCGCCGCAGCGGCTGGCGGTGCGGGCGCTGACCCTGACCGCTTTCCGCAATTACGCCCGCCTGCGCCTCAACCTCGAGGAAGGGCCGGTGGTCCTCACCGGGCCCAACGGCGCGGGCAAGACCAACCTGCTGGAAGCCGTCTCCTATCTCGGCGCGGGGCGGGGCCTGCGCGGGGCCAGGCTCGGCGATGTCGATGCCCGCGCCGAGGGCCTCGCGCCCCGGCCCTGGGCGGTGGCCGCGGCGCTGGACGGGCCCAATGGGCGCTTCGAGGTGGGCACCGGGCGCGATGGCGACGCGGCGGCCTCGCGGCGGCTCGTGCGCATCGACGGCAGGCCGCAATCGGGTCCCCAGGCGCTCGCCGTCCTGGTGCCGATCCTCTGGCTGACCCCTGCCCAGGACCGGCTGTTCGCGGACTCCCCCTCGGCCCGGCGCCGCTTCCTCGACAAGCTGGTGGCGGTGGGCGATCCCGCCCATGCCGGGCGGGTCAACGAATACGAACGCGCCTTGCGCGAGCGCGCCCGGCTCCTCAAATCGCCCGGCGCCGACGCCGCCTGGCTCGCCGCCCTGGAACGGACCATGGCCGAGACGGGAACCGCGGTGGCCGCGGCACGCCTCATCGCCGTGGCCGAGCTCACCCGGGCGGCGGCGGGCGGGATCGGGCCGTTCCCCGCCGCGCTGATCCGCGCCGACGGCGAGGTCGAGGACTGGCTGACGGAGGGCCCGGCGCTGGATGCCGAGGACCGGCTCGCGGCGGCGCTGTCCGGGTCGCGGGCCCGGGATGCCGAGACGGGCGGGGCGAGCCACGGGCCGCACCGCACCGACATGGCGGTGACCGAAGGCGAAAGCGGGCTCGCCGCGGCGGGGCTCTCCACCGGGGAACAGAAGAGCCTTCTGCTCGGCATCATCCTGGCGGCCTCGCGCCTGCAGGCGGAGAAGCGGGGCTTCGCGCCGCTCCTGCTGCTCGACGAGGTCTCCGCCCATCTCGATGCCGACCGCCGCCGGGCGCTCCACGAGGAAGTGCTGGCGCTCGGCGTGCAGGCCTGGATGACGGGCACCGACGCGGCCCTGTTCCCCGACCTCGCCGGCGGTGCCCGGTTCTTCCGGGTCGCGGACGGCGAGGTCGGCGAAACGGCCTGATTGACCTGTATCGATAGGACCGCCGGCACCCCGTGCCGGCAATCAGTGAAGGTAGGACCATGACAGACAACGCCACCCCACCCAAAGACCCGACCGGGACCGAGTCCGCGGACGCGGAATACGGCGCCGGCGCCATCAAGGTGCTGCGCGGCCTGGAGGCGGTGCGCAAGAGGCCCGGCATGTATATCGGCGACACCGACGACGGCACCGGCCTGCATCACATGGTCTACGAGGTGGTCGACAACTCCATCGACGAGGCCATGGCCGGCTATTGCGACCGCGTCGACGTGGCGTTGAACGTCGACGGATCGGTCACGGTCCGCGACAACGGCCGCGGCGTCCCGGTGGAGATCCACGAGGAGGAGGGCGTGTCCGCCGCCCAGGTGATCATGACCCAGCTCCATGCCGGGGGAAAGTTCGACCAGAATTCCTACAAGGTGTCGGGCGGCTTGCACGGGGTCGGCGTGTCGGTGGTCAATGCGCTCTCCTCGACGCTGGATCTCCGCATCTGGCGCGATGGCCACGAATACGGCATGAGGTTCCGTAACGGCGACCCGGAGGCGCCGCTCGCGGAGATCGGGCTCGCGCCGGTGGGCGAGGACGGCAAGCCCCAGACCGGCACCGAGGTCACTTTCCAGGCATCCACTCAGGTATTCACCAACGTCACCTTCGATTACGACACGTTGCGCAGCCGCCTGAGGGAGCTCGCCTTCCTCAATTCCGGCATCACCGTCACGCTCACCGACAACCGGGAGGTCGAGCCGGTCACCCACGAGATGCATTACGAGGGTGGGCTCATGGCCTATGTCCAGTACCTCGACCGCTCCAAGACGGCGCTGCACTCTCCGCCGATCTCGCTGACCGACGAGCGCGAGGGCCTCCAGGTCGAGGTCGCCATGGAATGGACCGACGCCTATCACGAGAACATGTTGTGTTTCACCAACAACATCCCCCAGCGCGACGGCGGAACCCACCTCGCGGGATTCCGCGCCGCCCTCACCCGCACCGTCAACGGCTTCGCCGCTGAGGTGGGCGTCACCAAGCGCGAGAAGGTCCAGCTCACCGGCGAGGATTCGCGCGAGGGGCTCACCTGCGTGCTGTCGGTCAAGGTGCCGGATCCCAAGTTCTCCTCCCAGACCAAGGAGAAGCTGGTCTCCTCCGAGGTGCGCCCGGTGGTCGAGAGCATCGTCGCGGACAAGCTCGGCCAGTGGTTCGAGGAGCACCCCAACGAAGGCAAGCGCATCATCGCCAAGGCGGTCGAGGCCGCCGCCGCCAGGGAGGCCGCCCGCAAGGCGCGCGAGCTCACCCGGCGCAAGGGGGCGCTCGACATCTCCTCGCTGCCGGGCAAGCTCGCCGACTGCCAGGAAAAGGACCCGGCGCTGTCCGAGATCTTCATCGTCGAGGGCGATTCGGCGGGCGGCTCCGCCAAGCAGGGGCGCAACCGCGCCAACCAGGCGATCCTGCCGCTCCGGGGCAAGATCCTCAACGTCGAGCGCGCGCGCTTCGACAAGATGCTGTCCTCGGCCGAGATCGGCACCCTGATCACGGCGCTCGGCACCGGGATCGGCGCCGACGACTTCAACATCTCCAAGCTGCGCTACCACAAGGTCATCATCATGACCGACGCCGATGTCGACGGCGCCCATATCCGCACGCTGCTGCTCACCTTCTTCTACCGCCAAATGCCCGAGCTGCTGGAGCGCGGCCATCTCTATATCGCCCAGCCGCCGCTCTACAGGGCGAAGCGCAGCTCTTCGGAGGTCTATCTCAAGGACGACCGCGCGCTCGAGGACTACCTGATCAACGCCGGAATGGAGGAGACCGTGTTGACGCTCGCCGGCGGCCAGCAGATCGCCGGCGAGGAGCTGCGCGAGGTGCTCAATGAGGCGCGCCATGCGCGGCACCTTCTGGCGCCGCTCGCCCGCCGGTCGGGCTCGCTCGCGCTGGTCGAGCAGGCGGCGATCCTCGGCGCCCTCAACCAGGGCCTGTTCGAGGACAAGGAGCAGACCGCCGCCGTCGCCGAATACATTTCCCGGCGCCTCGACGCGATGGCGAGGGAGATCGACCGGGGCTGGACCGGGTCCGTGGACGAGGCCGGGAGCATGGTGTTCGAACGCACGCTGCGCGGCGTTCCCGAACGCTTCACCATCGACGCCAAGCTCGTCTCCATGGTCGAGGCGGGCAAGCTCGACGACATGGCGGGCAGCCTGCAGAAGCTCTATGAGCGCCACTCCGAGCTCACCCACAAGGACACCGAGTCCGTCATCACCGGCCCCACCGGCCTGGTGGAGAAGGTCATGGCGCTCGGCCGCCAGGGGGTGACCGTACAGCGTTACAAGGGGCTCGGCGAGATGAACCCTGAACAGCTTTGGGAGACCACGCTCGATCCCGAGGCGCGCACCCTCCTGCAGGTGAAGATCAGCCATGCCGAGGTGCAGGAGGACATCTTTTCCACGCTCATGGGCGACGTGGTGGAACCCCGGCGCGAATTCATCCAGACCCATGCGCTCGAGGTCGCCAATCTCGACGTCTGAGCCGGGTCCGCCCGGGGCCCCAGGGCCCCGCCCTTTTCCCGCCCCATTCGGGGGCTAACCCCTCGCCATGGCCAAGCAACCGCGCCAGAACAAGAAGACCAGCAAGCCCCGGCCCGCGGCGAGGTCCGGAAAGCGCCGGGGGCTGTGGGGGACGCTGTTCCGATGGGGCCTCGTGGTCTCGATCTGGGGGGCGCTCGCCGTCACGGCGCTGATCGCCTGGTACGCCTACGACCTGCCGCCCCTGGACGACGTCCCCGCGCTCAAGCGCCAGCCCGCCGTGACCCTGCTCGCCGCCGACGGGCGCCGGTTCGCGCGTTTCGGCGAGGTGGTTGCGGAGCCGGTCCGGGTCAAGGACCTGCCGCCTTACGTGCCGGGGGCGGTGCTGGCGGTGGAGGACGCCCGCTTCTACGACCATTTCGGAATCGATCTCCTGGGCCTCGCCCGGGCCGTGCTCGCCAACATCGCCGCCGGGCGCATCGTCCAGGGCGGCTCCACCATCACCCAGCAGCTCGCCAAGAACGTCTTCCTCGGGCCGGAGCGGACGCTCCGGCGCAAGGTGCAGGAGATGATCCTGGCGTTGTGGCTGGAGGAGCGCCTCACCAAGGAGGAGATCCTCTCCCTCTACCTCAACCGCGTCTATTTCGGGGGCGGCAATTTCGGGATCGAGGCGGCGAGCCGCAGCTACTTCGCCAAGCCCGCGCGCAAGCTCGAGCTCAACGAGGCGGCGATGCTGGCGGGGCTCCTGAAGGCGCCCTCGCGCTACGCGCCGACCAGCAACCGGAACCGCGCCGCACGCCGCGCCGCCGTCGTCATCGACCGCATGGAGGCCACCGGCGTCATCACCTCGGCCCAGGCGCGCTTCGTCAAGCATCACCCCGCCCGCCTCGGGCGCCAGCCGGTCCGGGTCGGGCGCTATTTCGCCGATTGGGCGCTGGAACAGGCGCGGGGCTATGTCGGCGCCGGGCAGGGCGACCTCGTGGTGCGCACGACCCTCGATATCGGCCTGCAGCAGGCGGCGGAAGAGGCGGTCGAACGTCTGCTCAAGGGACCCGGCAAGGCGCGGGGAGTGGGCCAGGCGGCGGCGGTGGTGATGGGCACCGACGGGGCGCTCAAGGCCATGGTGGGCGGGCGCAACTACGGCGAATCCCAGTTCAACCGCGCGACCCAGGCCCTGCGCCAGCCGGGCTCCGCCTTCAAGCCCTTCATCTACCTGGCCGGGCTCGAATCGGGGCTCGCGCCGGACACGATGCTGCTCGATGCCCCGGTGCGCATGGGCAACTTCAGGCCCAGGAACTACGGCAACCAGTATCACGGCGAGGTCACCCTCACCCAGGCCTTGGCCGGCTCCTACAACTCCGTCGCCGTGCGCGTCATCCAGCACGCCGGGGCCGACCGCGCCATCCGCTGGGCCAGGGCGCTCGGCATCACCACGCCGCTCCGGCGCGAGGCGGGCCTCGCGCTCGGCACCTCGGAGGTCACGGTGCTGGAAATGTCCCAGGCCTACGCCGCCTTCGCCAACGGCGGCAACGCGGTCTTCGCCCACGGCGTCGCCGAGATCAGGGACAGCGCGGGAAGCATGGTCTACCGCCGCACGGGTTCCGGCCCGGGCAGCCGCGTCAGCCCCGACATGCTGGCCGACCTCAACGGCATGATGCGGGCCGTGATGGAGGAGGGCACCGGAAAGGGCGCAGCCTTCGGCTACCCCGCCGGCGGCAAGACCGGCACCACCCAGGACTACCGGGACGCCTGGTTCATCGGCTATTCCGCCGATTTCGTGACCGCCGTGTGGCTCGGCAACGACGACGGCACGCCCATGAAGGGAGTGACCGGAAGTAACCTGCCCGCCCAGCTCTTCCGCGAGATCATGACCGCCGCCCACAAGGGCCTGGCGCCGCGCTCGCTTCCCGGGCGGCGGACCTGGGGCGGCTTCTGGAGCCTGCTGTTCGGCGGCGGCGGGGATTCGTCCGGCGTCAGCAGCGGCCCCATCGGGCGCAGGCCGGGCAGCAGCCGCGGCGTCTTCATCCGGCCCGACAACAGCGGGCCCGAATATCCGGAATAGCTAGCCCGCGGTCTCCCCCACCCGGGCGCCTCGTGGCAGGACCGCGAGGAACCAGATCAGGCCGAGGAGCGCGCCCCCGAAGATGCATCCCGCCATGGGCAGGGCCGTCCCGTCGACCAGCATCCCGAGGATCGCCACCATGGAGCCGCCGGCGCTCTGCTGGATGAAGCCCAGCAGCGCCGATGCCGCGCCCGCCATCTCCGGAAAGGGCTCGAGCGCGCCCGCGATGGCGTTCGGCATGATCAGGCCGAAGCCGAACATGAAAAGGAACTGGCAGATCAGGATCGCCGTGGGGCCGGCGAGCCTTGCCACCACCAGGGCCAGCATGGCCCCGCCCGCCGCGGCCGAGACGGCGATCCCCGTCCCCACCAGCCGGTGGATGCCGAAGACGGCCACCACCTTCGAGGACGCGACCGTGCCGATCAGGTAGCCCACCAGCACCACGGCGAAGAAGATGCCGAACATCCGGGGGGTGTAGCCGTAGAGGCTGATGAAGACGAAGGAGGCCCCGGAATGGAAGGCGAACATGCCGCCGAAGGCCAAGGCGAAGGTGAAGCTGTAGCCGAGGAAGACGCGGTTCGTCGCGATCGCCCGGTAGTTCGCGGACAAGCGTCCGAGGTTCATGGCTTGCGCGTCACGCTCGGTGAGGCTTTCGCCGAATCCCAGCCACAGGGTGAGGAAGGTCGCTCCGCCCACCGCGGTCAGCGCCAGGAACACGCTCTGCCAGCCGAACCACCCCTGGAACAGGCCGCCCGCGAGCGGCGCGAAGGCCGAGGTGAAGGCGAACGCCGCCGACATCACCGAGAGGACCTGGGCCGCGCGCAGCGGCGTGAACAGGTCGCGGACCACCGCCCGGGCCAGCACCTGGGCGGACGCCGCGGCGAGGCCCTGCAGCAGCCGGGCGGTCATCAGGGTTTCCATGTCCGGCGCGAGCGCGCAGCCGGCCGAGGCGAGGGTATAGAGACCGATGCCGGCCATCAGCACGGGCCGGCGGCCGAAGCGGTCGGACAGCGACCCGTAGAGCGCCTGACCCAGGCCGAAGCCCAGGAAGAAGGCCGAAATGGTCAGCATGGCGACGCCGACCGGCACCTGGAGCCCGGAGGCCAGCGCCGGAAGGATCGGCAGCACGATGTTGTTGGAGATGGCGCCGTAGGCGACCAGCACCGTCAGCAGCAGCACCATGGCCACGGACTCGGGCCGGAGCGGCCATCTGGCCCCCGCCCCGGATGCGGGCGCGGGAGCAGGCTCAGCCATAGCGGTGGAGGCCCGTTCCCTCCCTGGCGAGCCAGGCCTCGGCCCAAGCGCCGTCCTCGGCGAGCCGCTCGGCCAGCGCCTTGAACCGGGCGCCGTGGTTCATGTGCTTGAGGTGTGCCACCTCATGGGCCACCACGTAATCGAGCACCGTGGGCGGCGCCATGATCAGCCGCCAGGAGAACGAAAGCCGCCCCGATGCCGAACAGCTGCCCCAGCGCGAGCGGGGATCGCGGATCGAAACCTCGGGCGCGGCGCGGCCGATGGCCGCCGCCTTCTCCGCCGCGGTGAGCGCCAGCTCCTTGAGCGCCCGGCCGCGCAGCCAGTCGCGCACCGTGTCCGGGACCGTCCCCGCCGCGCCGGGCACATGGAGAATCCCCGCCGACAGCACCGGCGCCTGCCCCGCCAGGGGGAAATGGCGGATGAGCACCGGCTTGCCGCGAAAGGGGATCACCGCGTCGTCCTCGAAGGCGGTGAGCGGCGGCAGGGCGCCGAGCTTCCTCGCCAGCCAGTCCGCCTTGTCCCGGGCGAAGCCGAAGCCGCTCCTGAGGCTCGCGCGCCGGGGCAGGGTCAGGATGGCGCAGTCCAGGCGCGCGTCGATGCGCAGCGTGATGCGCCTCGCATTCCGGCTGCGCTTGGCGCGCACCACGATCCTGCGGCCGTCGACCTCGAGCACCCGCTCGATCCCGCTCACCTCCCTCTGGCTGCGCCGCGCGCTCACGGCAGGGTGAACCCGCACGATTCGAGCGGGGCCCCGAACGCCTCCGCCTCCGCCTCTCCGAGAGGCCTCTGCGGCGGCATCGCCCGCGCGAGCCCGGGGGTCTCCCGGTGGCGGGCGATGAGCGCCTTCATGGCGGCGATCATGGGCGCGCCTTCGAGCAGGCCGCGGAGCTCGGTGACGCGCCGCTGCAGGGCCTCGGCCTCGGGCCCGCCGCCGTGATCCCGCCAGTGGCGGTAGAGCCTTCCGATCTCGCTCGATGTGATGTTGCCGCCCGCGGTGATGCAGCCCGCGCCCCCCGCCTCCAGCACCGGCAGGAGGTAGCGCTCGGTCCCGGAGAAGATGCGTAGGCCCGGGAAGCCCTCGATCAGCGCCAGCATGTTCTTAAGGTCGCCGGACGAATCCTTGAGCCCGGCGACGGTGCCGGGGAAGGCCTCACGGAGCCTGCGGATCACCGGGTGCGGGATCGGCACCGCCGACATCTGCGGGAAGTGGTAGAGGAACAGGTTGAAATCGGTGCCGCCGAGGCGCTCGATCAATGCCGCGTAGCTCGCGAACAGGCCGTCCTCGGGCACCTCCTTGAAGTAGAAGGGCGGGATCACCAGGCAGGCCGCGACTCCCGCGCGGGCCGCGTGGGCGGTGAGCTCCACCGCGTCCGAGAGCGCCGCCGCGCCGGTGCCGGCGATGATGCGCTCGGCCGGCACGCCGCCCGCGATGAGCGCGTCCAGGAGGTCCCGCCTCTCGGCGACCGAGAAGGAGGCCGCCTCGCCGGTGGTGCCGAGCAGCGCGATCCCGTCGCAGCCGTTCTCCAGCAGCCAGCGGCAATGGGTGAGGCAGGCCCCGGCATCGGGGGCGAGGTGCGGATCGACGAAGGTGAGGGCGGCGGCGAAGGTGCCTTGGATGTCCTGGGGGGCGAGCCGGATCATGGCCGGAGTGTAGCGGATGGGGGAACGGAGGGCAGCTATTTCGGCCAGTCGACGATGAAATCCTCGATCGCGTCACCCGCCACGTCCTCCGAGACGGCCCGCCCGCGGACCGATATGCCCGCCCGGTGGACCGATTCGGGATTGCCGGAGACCAGCGGATGCCAGTCATGGAGGTCCTTGCCCTCACTGATCAGCCGGTAGGCGCAGGTGCGGGGCAGCCAGGAGAATTTCTCCACCATCTCCGGCGTGAGCACGATGCAGTCCGGGACCTCCTTCTTGCGCCGGGAGTAGAAGGTGCAGCGGCAGGTCTCGGTATCGAGCCCCCGGCAGGCGACGGAGGTGTAGGAGACCTCCGCCGTGTCCCAGTCCTCGAGCTTGAGCAAGCAGCATTTGCCGCAGCCGTCGCAGAGCGATTCCCACTCCTCCCGGCTCATCTCATGAAGGCGCTTGGTCTTCCAGAAGGGCAGCGCGGTCTCTGGCTTCGATGCCATCAAGGGGTCCCTAAGCTGTCACGTCCGCGATCATGGCCCCTCGGCGCCCGCGATCCAAGCGCCAATCCGTCCCCCGCCCCGAGGACCCGGATCGATGATGCCCCTCATCCTTCGAGACGGGCCTCCGGCCCTCCTCAGGATGAGGGCCGGCTTTTTGGATCGAGAGGCAAACCTCACGCTGAGGAGCCTGTGAAGCAGGCGTCTCGAAGCGCGAGGTTTGCCCCTCGCGTGGAGCTAGGGCCGCGTTCCGGAGAGCTCGCGGAACCAGGCGAGCTCGGCGTGGAAGGCGACATTGCGTCCGACGACGACCAGGGCGGGGGGCGTCATGCCCCGGGACTCGGCATCGGCGGCGGCGGTCTCGAGCGTCGTCACCAGGGTGCGCTGGCCGGGCAGCGTGGCATCGGAGATGACGGCGACGGGCTCCGCCGCGTCCCGTCCCGCCTCGATCAGCAGCGACGCGATCGGCGCGAGGTTGCGGAGCGCCATGTAGATCACCAGGGTCGGCGAACCGCGGGCCAGGGCCGCCCAGTCGAGGTCCGTGGGCACCTTGCCGCCGGCGGCCGCGCCGGTGATGAAGGTGATGGCGGGATTGGTCTCCCGGTGGGTCGCCGGGATGCCGGCATAGGCGAGCCCGCCGATCCCCGCGGTGATGCCCGGCACCAGCCGGAAGGGGATGCCGGCGCGGGCCAGCGCCTGCGCCTCTTCGCCGCCGCGCCCGAAGATGCAGGGGTCGCCGCCCTTGAGGCGCAGCACCCGCCGCCCCGCCCGGGCGAGGCTCACCAGCCGGTTGGAGATGTCCTCCTGGTCGGGCGACGGCCGGCCGCCGCGCTTGCCGGCGAAGATCATCCGGGCGTCCTTGCCGGCGAGCTCCAGGATGGCCTTGTCCACCAGCGCGTCGTAGACCACCGCCTCGGCATGGGCGAGGCCATGGGCGCCGAGCAGCGTGATCAGGCCGGGATCCCCCGGCCCGGCGCCGACCAGCCACACCGAGCCGGGCTGTATCTCAGGCAGGTTGAGCCCCGCGATCTCCATGCCGTCCAGTCCCTTGGCCGCGGCCCCGCCCCGAGCCGGGCGGGCCGTGTCTATCCGATAGCCTCCCGGGCGTGCCCCGTCAATCGGGGCGGCTTTCGGGTTTACCGCGGGCCATCCCCCGGGCTATTAAGAATCCGGGGAGGGCGCCGCGCGCCGCGGCGGCCCAAGGCCCGCGTTCCCGGACCACGAGACGCGAAGAACGGACGGCGCCGAACGCAGATGCTCGAATTCTCGCCCCTGTCCGCCGCCGCCGGCGGTACGCCGCTGGCGGTCCTGCTGGCGCTGCTGGTCCTCGACCTGGTGCTGGGCTTCGTCCCGCGGATGGGCCACCTGCATCCGCCGCTGCCCGCGCCCCGTCGGCTGCTCGCCGGGATCGAGCGCCGCCTCAACAGGGAAAACCGCTCCCCCGTCAACCGCGCGGTGCGGGGCGCGGTGGCGGCGGCGGTGGTCGTGCTCATCGCCGCCGGGCTCGGCTGGGGCCTGTGGCGGGCGGCCCTCGAACTCCCCTTCGGCATCGCCGCCGAGGCGATCGTGCTGTTCCTGGCGCTCTCCCAGGCCCGGGTGATCGGCGCCATGGCGGAGGCGCGGGACGCGCTCCGCCACGGCGCGCCCGAGGCGGCCCGGGCGGCGCTCGGCGGCCTCGTCGCGGGCGGCCACGAGGGCCTCGACGGGTTCTCCGTCGCCCGCGCCATGATCGAGCAGGGAGGAATGGGGTTTTTGAACAGGTTGATCGCGCCCGCGTTCTGGTTCGTCCTCGCGGGCCTGCCCGGCGCCTTCGTCTACGGGGCGAGCCTTGCACTCGCCGCCGCCTTCGCCCCGCGCTCCGGGCGGGGGGACGCGTTCTCGCGCGCGGCGATGGGGATCCGCGAGGCGCTCGACTATATCCCCGCGCGCCTGGCGGCCCTGATCCTGATCCTCGCCGGCCTGTTCCTGCCGGGCGCCTCGCCGGCGGGCGGGATCCGGGTGCTGCGCCGCGACGGCGCGCGCTATCCGGGGGTGAACGGCGGCTGGATCCTCGCGACGCTCGCAGGCCTGCTCGGCCTCGCCCTGCTCGGCCCGAAGGGCATCGGCGTCGCCGTGCCGGCCGGGGACCCCTGGATCGGCGGCGGCCGCGCCCAGGCCGGCGCCGTCGACATCCGCCGCGCGGTCTACCTGCTCGCCGTGGGCGCGCTGATCGTCATCACCGCCGTGGCGGGACTTCTGCTCCTCAAACTCGGGGGGTGAGGCGACTTTCCGCCGCGCCTATTCCTACGACGCCTGGGGCAAGCGCCGCTTCCCCAACGGGGCCGACGACCCCGGCGAGACCATCGCCTCGCTCACCGACCGCGGCTTCACCGGCCACGAGCACCTGGAGGAGGTGGGCCTCATCCACATGAACGGGCGGGTCTACGACCCCGTCCTCGGCCGCATGATGAGCGCCGATCCCTTCGTCCAGGACCTGATCGAGGGGCAGAACTGGAACCGCTATACCTATGCGCTGAACAACCCCCTCGCCATCACCGATCCCAACGGCTACTTCTTCAAGTCGCTGTTCAACGCCATCGCAGGCGTGTTCAAGGCCGTGGGGTCTATCGTCAAGTCGGTCCTTAGCAATGAGATCGGACGAATTATTTTGCAGGTAGGGGCATTTGCTGCGTGTCATGGTAATCCCTATTGCGCCGCAGGGGTCGATGCCGCGTTTACAGCTGCTCAGGGTGGCGATGTCGGTGACGTCTTCAAGGCTGCGGTCCTGACCTTTGCTTCAACAAGAGTGCTCGGTTCGTTGGGCAAGGGAAAGGTGGGTTTCCTTCAAGGCGCGCATTTGGAGAAGATCGCCCTACACGCTGCCGTCGGTTGCGTCAGCGCGGCCGGTAGGGGCGGCAATTGCGGCGCGGGCGCCCTGTCCGGCGGGTTCGCCGCGGCCGCCGGTCCCCTGGTCGGCGATCTCGGCCTGAAAGGCACCGGCGCGCCGGTCGCACGTGCCGTCATCGGCGGCACGGCCTCAGTGCTTGGCGGTGGCAAATTCGCCAACGGGGCGGTAACGGCGGCTTTTATCTATCTGTATAATGATAGTGTTCACAGAGAGGATCAGTACAACGAACTTGTAAAGGAATATGATGTATCTGATCCGAATTTCCACATGGAAGGCCGTATGGACAAAATTTGCTCATCGTCCTCCCCATGGTGTGATTCGACTGATTGGGATCGAGCCTTCGAAGGATTGAGGCGTGGAGCGTACCCTGGGCAGTATGTTGGCGACCCAGTTATCGATGAAGGTAAGTACAGCATTCTTGGCACCAATCCTATTCAGACGCTTTTCGACAGAGGGAATTTAACTATCTTTAATGTAACGCTCCCGGGTCATGAGTTTCATAGTGGGTTTGTAATGCGTCAATTGATCATGCGTCCTGATGGAATTTACGTTGCGACCCAGGGCATAGGTACAGGGGGAACAAGTTGTTTAATGAACAGTCTATTCGTAATTGGGGGGTCTTTGACGGAGCAAACGATAATATCACCAGATATTTGATGGAATCCCAGGCTGGGATGTGAGTAGATACACGATGAGCAAAATGTTTGGCAGCTTCAGCTGGAAGATCGCTGGGATCCTGATTGCGCTTGAATACTTATGCAGTGGTACGATTTTGGCCGATGAAACGTTTAGTCATTCTAGTGGATCGCTCCAATCATAGGATTCCCAAATAGTTCGAATTGGTTCAAGCTTTGGGGATGAGAACAGGAATCGTCGTTTCGGTCACGCCAAAAGACCGGGTTCGCCTTGAAGCCATCGTCGC
>Ga0326597_10000573_pt1 | contig 65226 bp, 83 predicted proteins | sample RVTome_12_FD_203789 | JGI IMG/M metagenome (GOLD analysis project Ga0326597, IMG submission 203789) | Soil microbial communities from uranium-contaminated site in the Upper Colorado River Basin, Wyoming, United States - RVT100D185 | ecosystem: Environmental > Terrestrial > Soil > Contaminated >...
GCCGACGGCGACGGCGACATCCACGAACACGGCAACAGCGACCAACACGGCGACCAACACGCCCACCAACACGCCCACCAACACGCCGACGGCGACGAACACGCCGGTGCTGCCGGACCTCGTCGTCACCAAGTCGGACTCGCCGGACCCCGTGACGAGTGGGCAGCCGTTGAACTACACGATTACGGTCCGCAACATCGGCGCCGCCCCGGCAGCCGCCGTCGTCGTCACCGACAGTCCGGCGCCCAATTTCGTCTACACCGGCTTCAGCACGTCGCGCGGCGCCTGCTCGCTCCGCACCGACGTCATCGGCGGGACGCTGGAGTGCGACCTCGGACCGTTCGGTACTGGCCCCAGCGCAGTCGCCACAGTGACGATTACCGGGGTTGTCACGTCAGTTACGGACACCTCCGTCAACAACAGCGCCACGGTCGACCCCGCCAGCACCGTGGCCGAGTCGAACGACGCGAACAACACGGTTACGATCAACACGTCCGTGACCGGTGCGACCCCGGTTCCCACTTCGACGCCGCCCGCGACGCGAACGCCGACGACGACGCCCACCGTGACGGCCACACGGACGATGACCGCCACGGCCACGGTAACGCCTACGCCTGGCATCGAGACGCCGACGATAACGCAGACGCCCACCAACACGTCCACGCCAACCGTCACAGCAACGGCCACGAACACGGCCACCAACACGCCGACCGTCACGGCTACGCCACCGACGGCTGACCTGACCGTCTCCAAGGTCGGCGCGCCCAACCCCGTCCCCGGCACTGAGATTCTGACGTTCACGATCGCGGTCCGAAACGTCGGCGGTCAGCCGGCAAGTCCGGTGCGACTGCTCGATACGCCGCCCTCGACCTTCGTCTACACACACATCGAGACGTCGGCCGGGAACTGCGCCATCATCGGCTCGCTGACCGGAGGGGACCTCGACTGCAACCTGGGCACGATCGCATCTGGCGGCGTGGTCACCGTGACGGTCATGGGCTTCGTCCCCCAGGCTGGAGTCGTCACGAACACCGCCACGGTCGACCCCTTCGGCCAGGTGGCTGAGGCCAACGAGGCGAACAACGTGGCGCAGGCTACCGTCTTCATCGCTCCTCCACCAACGCCAACGAGAACAGCCACGGCGACCAGGACCGCGACGCCGCCGCCAGGCGACCTCACAGTGGGCAAGTTCGACAGCTCCGACCCCGTCGTGGCCGGAGAGCCCTACGGATACCTCATCGGCGTCACGAACATCGGCGCCAGCGACGTCGGTGAGGAGATCGACCCCGTCACCAGCCTTCCCGTCGGCTTCCACGTCGCCGACCAGCTACCGAACGAGTTCGTCGTTTCCGGGTTCTCCGCGAACTTCGGTGGCGTTTGCCTCATGATCACAAGTCGCGACCTCAGTTGTGACTTCGGGATCTTCTCCCCCGGCGATCAGGCGACGATCACGATTACGGGACGGGTCGTCACCTCCACGGCGACTACCGTCAGCAACTCGGTCGTCGTGGACCTGCCGATCAACCGCACTCAGGAAGCGATCGAGGCCGCGAACAACTTCGACATCGAAGACACGGCTGTCATCCTACCCACGCCCACGGCGACGGCGACGGCAACGGCAACGCCGACGTTCACGGTGACACCCACCGTGACCTCAACCCCCACCATCACCCAGACCCCGACGATCACGCCGACGGCGATGCCGGACGCCGACGGCGACACGCTGCCGGACTCGCAGGAGGCGCTCCTCGGCACGAACCCGCTCGATCCCGATACCGACGACGACGGCTGCACCGACGGCGAGGAGGTCGGCCCAAGCGAGGCGCTGGGCGGCCGCCGCAACCCGACGAACTTCTGGGACTTCTACGACACCCCGGACGCCGCCAGCGTCCGCGACGGGGCCGTGTCCATCATTGATATCTTGCGCGTGGCGCAGCGGTTCGGCGCGACCGACGCCGGCGGCACCGCGGTGATCAACCGCAACAGCAACCCGCTCGCCGGCCCGCCGGCGCCGGCGCCGGCCTACCACCCGGCGTTCGACAGGACCGGGCCGCTTTCCTCCATCGTCGAGCCCGACCCCACGAAGCGCGAGGTCTGGGACCTGCACGCACCGGATGGCAGCATCACCGTCGTCACGGACCTGCTGCTGGTCGCCAAGCAGTTTGGCCACAGCTGCGTCGCCCCGCCGTAGGGACCTTCAGCAGAACGGCCCGGCAACGCCAGATCAGGGCGCCGCTTCGAAGTGGAGCTCGTCGCCGGCTGTGGTGCCGGTCTGCGCGATCGTCCCCGTCGGCAGCTCGATCACGCTGTGGCCGCCCCTGAGCACGCCGCTCATCCGAAACGGCTTCAGGTGCGGGACGGTCTTGATCACCCGTCCAGACTTGTCCACGTACACGGCATCGATGGCGAAGCGCATGAAGGCCGTGTGGATCGAGTTGCAGCGCTCCAGCACCAGCCCCTGCCCCGCCTCGAGGCGAGCGCGTCCGAGCAACCCGACGAGCCGCGGCCAGAACCTGTGAGCGGCCAGCGCGCTGCTCGCCAACTCGGTTCCGCGTGTTGCGTTGGTGATCCGGAGCGTCACTTGCTGGATGGGAAGTCCTGGATGATCGTGATCACCGCAGGACCCAGGATCACGATGAACAGCGCCGGGAAAATGCAGAGCACCAGCGGGAAGATCATCTTCACCGGCGCCTTGTAGGCCTGGGCCTCGGCGCGCTGGCGGCGGCGCACGCGGAGCTGGTCTGCCTGCACCCGCAGCACCGTTCCGATGCTCGATCCCATCTGCTCTGCCTGAATCACCGCGTTCACGAACGAGATCAGGTCCGGCACGCCCGCGCGCTCTCCCAGCTCACGGAGCGCGTCGCGTCGCATTCTACCAAGAGAAATCTCCTGGAGGGTACGCTGGAGCTCTACGGCGAAGGGGCCCTCGACCTTCTGTGCCACCTTGGTGAGCGCGGCGTCCAGGCCCAGTCCGGCCTCGACACACGTCGTGATCAAATCGAACGCGTCGGGCAGGCTCTTGATGATCTGCTGCTGTCGCTGCGACACGCGAGACTGCAGCCACATCTGCGGCATCAGGAAGCCGATGATGCCGAAGACCGCGATCAGCAGCAAGGCGACCGGCCCGAAGGCCAGCGCCCCGGCCATGATGAAGAGGACCGGCAGCAGCAGGAACGTCCCCAGCAGGAGGGCTCGCAGCATCAGGAACGCGTTCACCGTCATCGGTTCGCCGGCGATCAACAGACGCTGCCGCATCCCCTCGATCATGGTGTTCGGCAGCAGCGTCTGGATGAGCTGCACCGCGGCTTCGGTGACCGGGAAGAACATGCGCTGCGTGAGCGAGGTGCCTTCGGGCGCCTGATCAGGCACCGGGCCGCGCCGCAGCCCCTCGAGCCGGGACCGCACGTCCGGGCCCGTCGCCCCCAGCGCGAACACGAAGAGGAAGACGGCGCCGAAGATCAGCAGCGCGACGACAAAGGGGACCATGCCTTACACCTCGATGTCCAGAATGCGCTTGATGACCATGAAGCCCACGACCCACATCAGCGCGCCGATCCCGAGCATGACCAGGCCGAGCGTCTCCGTGAACAGCAGCGAGATGTAGTCCGGACTGATCACCAAGAACATTGCGCCGACGCCAATGGGAAGACAGGAGATCACCAGGCCGGTCAGCCGTTGCTGCGCCGTCAAGGTGACGATCTCGCCCTTGATCCGCGCGCGCTCGCGCATCGTGCCGCACACCGTCTCTAGGATCTCGGCCAGGTTGCCGCCGGCGGAGCGCTGCACCAGGATCGCCGTCACGACGAGGTCCAGGTCGTAGTTCTGGCAGCGCTCGCTCAGATTGACGAACGCCTCCTCCGTGCTGGAGCCGACATTCGTCTCGTGCACCGTGACCGCCAGTTCGGTAGAGAGTGGGTGCTCCAGTTGCTCTGCCGCCATGCTCATCGCTTGGATCAGGCCGAAGCCGGCCTTGAGCGAGTTCGCGATGAACGACAACGTGTCGGGTAGCTGGGCCTCCAGCTTCGCGCTGCGGCTCTTGCGCCGCATGCTCAGCCAGACGGCCGGGATCTGAAAGCCAACGGCAAAGGCCAGCACACCAACCAGCACGCCGAACACTCCGTTCAGCAGGCTGCTGAGCACCACGAAGCCGACCACGAACCCCGCGCCGCCGATCGCCACGCGCAGCGCCACCACGTCCAGCGGCTGGAGCTGGCTATCCGCAAGTCGGATGTCTTCCTCCATGCGCCGCAGCCAGCGTCCCGAGAAGATGCCGTGAAGCAGGCCCGCCACAGGCGCGCTGCGCCGCAGCGGGTCGACGGTGCTGGCATCCATGGCCGGGCCGGTTCCCGCCAGCACCCCCTGCAAGCGCGAGCGGATCTGGACGCCGGTGGCCGGCCCGGCGATCGCCAGCGCGAACGCCAGGACGGTGACCAGCAGCGAGACTGCGGTTGCCAGCGCCAGCAGGTCCATCGACTACGCTCCCACCTGGAGGAACAGGTCGGGCGGCAGGTAAATGCCGGCGACTTCGAACTTGTCCGCGAAGCGGGGCCGGATGCCCGTGCCGCGGAACTCTCCCACGACGCGCCCGTCGTTGTCGATCCCCCGCTGGGCAAACCGGAAGAGGTCCTGCATGGTGACGATGTCGCCTTCCATGCCGGTGATCTCCGATACGTTCGTCACGCGGCGAGTGCCATCGGACAAGCGGGCGATCTGCACGATCACGTGGATCGCCGAGGCGATCTGTTCTCGGATGGCCCGCATCGGCAGGTCGAGGCCGGCCATCAGGATCATGTTCTCGATGCGCGCCATCGCGTCGCGAGGAGAGTTGGCGTGAACCGTGCCCAGCGACCCCTCGTGGCCGGTGTTCATCGCCTGCATCATGTCGAACGCTTCGGCGCCGCGCACCTCGCCGACGACGATCCGGTCCGGGCGCATGCGCAGGGCGTTGCGCACCAGGTCCCGCTGGGTCACCTCGCCCTTCCCCTCAAGGCTCGCTGGGCGGGCCTCCAGGCTGACCACGTGACCTTGCTGGAGCCGCAGCTCCGTCGGGTCCTCGATCGTCACGATCCGCTCCGTGTCCGGAATGAACGACGAAAGGGCGTTCAGCATCGTCGTCTTGCCCGTGCCGGTACCGCCGGAGACGATGATGTTCATGCGGACCTGGACGCAGGCGCGGAAGAACTCCGCCAGCTCGCGCGTCATGCTGCCCACGGCGATCAGGTCCTCGATCGTCATCTTGTCTGCCTGGAACTTCCGGATGGTTACCGTCGGGCTCTTCGGCGCCACCGGCGGGATGATCACGTTCACTCGGGAGCCGTCCGGCAGGCGCGCGTCCACCATCGGCGAAGCTTCGTCGACGCGACGGCCGAGCGGAGCGACGATGCGCTCCACGATGCGCATGATGTGGCCCAGATCGCGGAAGCGCACCGAGCTCAGGTAGAGCCGGCCCTCCTTCTCATAGAAGACCTGGTCCGGCGCGTTGACCATGATCTCCGTGATCGCCGGGTCGAGAATGAGCGGCTCGATCGGGCCCAGGCCCAGTACCTCGTCGACCACGCTCGCCACCAGCTCGTCGCGCACTGCGCCGACGATGCCCGGCATCTCCTGGGCGATGAGCGTGCGCGCCGCGACGATAACGGCGTCGCGGGCGCGGTCGGACTCCAACCCCTGCAGCTTGGCCGGGTCCAGCTCCTCGATCAGGCGCTGGTGGAGCGTGAACTTCAGCTCATTGACCGCCTCGGTACCCTGACGGCGACGCTGCGACGGCCGCTCGGGCGCGTCGGCGCCACCGGGCTTTCGCGGTTGCCAGGAAAACTGACTCATGCTGGGCGCTCCTTCATTCGTTCCGCGGCACTACCCCGCGCGGCCGAGGACGCGCTCCAAGAAGCCCTTCCGCTCCCTGGGCAGACCCGACAGCGCGAGCGCGATGTCCGTGATCGCGCGCGATACCCTGGCGTACGGCTTGGCGATGACGATTGGGATGCCAAGCTGGTTGGAGCTCGCCACGTTGTAGTCATGCGGGATGCGCCAGGTGACCGCATACTCCAGCACACGTTCCACGTCCTCTTCGCGCAGCGTGTTCGCGGACGTCGAGTGGTTGATCACCAGCTTCACCTTGTCTTCGGAGACGTCCGCCGCGCGCAGCATCTCCAACGCCAGCGCCGTGTCCTTGATGCTGGCGATGTCCATGCTCGTGACCAGCAGGATGATGTCGCCGATCTCCAGCGTGGTGGCGATGATCTCGTTGAACGTGCCGGGCGTGTCGACCACCACGTAGTCGTGGCCCTGCGCCAGCAGATCGATGATCTTCTCGATGTGCTGCGGGGTCAGGTTGCGCCACTCTGTCGGGTGCAGCGGCGCCGGCAGGATCGAGACGCCGGTGTGGTGCCGGGCCAGGCTGTCCTTGATCGACTCCCGGTCGAGCTCGTCGACGTTGCGCGCGATGTCCGCGATGCTCCGGTCCACCGCGACGTCCATCATGATCGCCACGTCACCGAAGCGCGTGTCCATGTCCACCAGCACCACGTTCGCCTTCGTCGCGTTCACCAATGCCGTCGAGAGGTTGGTGGCGATGGTCGTCTTGCCGATACCACCCTTGGCGCCGAAGACCGTCACCACCGTGCCGCGCGCAATCGTATCGGAGTGCTCGCCTTCCAGGTGGAGGCGCTTACGCTCCTCCTGCTCCAGAATGCCGTAGACGGCGCGTGTGACGTCTTCCGGCTTCAGCGGCTTGATCAGGTAGTCACGCGCGCCCGCCACCATCGCGCGCCGGACCGACTGCGCGTCCGACAGCGTCGACGCCACGATGATCGCCGCCTGGGGCGCCGCGCCGCCCAACATCTCGATGGTCTGCAGCGCGCGCACCACCGGCTCTTCCATACTGATCAGGAAGACGTCCGGCGGGTGCTCCTTCGCGACCGTGATCGCGTCGATGCCGTAGTCGGACTCGCCGACGACGGCCAGCTGGCCGACGGTGAGCATGTGCTTCGTATCGGCCCTGGTATCCAGGTCGGGGTCGATAATGACGATTTCAGGACTGCGGGCCACGGCGACCTTCCTTTTGGTCAGCGAGCAGCGGCTTCAAGCCTACTGCTCCTCCGGATGGATGACGCAGAGCCCTTCCGCGATTCCGGACGGACTGTCGTCCCGGAACGCCCGCACGGCCAGCCGGATCGCACCTGCGGAAGCATCGGCGCAAAAGACACGCGCAGCCTGATCCGGAGTGAGGAGCAAGACAACCGTTGCCGCCTCCGGTACGGGGCTGGCATCCGAGCTGCGCACCCGGTCCCCCGTCGGCGCGGCGGGCGTTGCCCCGGGCTGCGCTCCGGGGAGATCGACAAGCGTCTGCTGGACTGCCAAGACCTCCACGTTTTCCGCGAGAAGGCCGGCGCCAACGAGATCGTCGTCGACCTTCTCCGGCGTCCACAGAACATCGACGTGGTCGCCAGGCAGGACCAGGCCTCCGCCGTTGACCACAGCCTCCACGCTGATGGCCATGCCGCGCTTCCCGGTCTCGACCACGTACGACAGGGCGCTGCTGCCCGTCGCCGTCGTGTTCACCAGCTTGGACAAGAAGACCGGCTCCTGCGGCTCCAACTGGTACCGGGCGACCTGCCCGACGACGAGGTTGACGTCATCCATCGCCGACGCGCTGACACGGCTCTCCGGGAACTCCGCCAGCTCGATCATCGCGTCTGTGATCCGCGTGCCCGCGGGGATGGGTACCTTGGCGACCACGATCGGGATCTGGTCCGTCGTCGCCGACCCGCCACCGCCCGAGCCCGACAGGGCGGTATAGGCGAGGACCGCGCTGAGGCCCGCCAGGATCAGGGCCAGGAGCAGAAATCGCCGGTTTACCCGGCCGACAGCGGCGCTTGTCATTGTCTGAGCCATCGCAACATCCTCGCTACCCAGTGGATTGAACGGTCCGCCCCGACAGGCATCGGAGCGGCGGCGATTCCGCTATCGCCTAAGAGAGTTATCGGTCGTGGCCAGACAAGCTTTACGCTAGCCTGCGTCCGCCCTCTACCGGCGGAAAGATCGCTCGTAAACGTATGGCTGAGGCCCCGGCGGGGCGGGGCCTCAGCTTGGGTGTGCTGGGTGTACCTGCCCTAGCAGGAACCGTCCAGACAGTTGACCGCGCCGTTAAAGGCGTTGACGATCGCCGTTCGGAACGCGATCACAGCCGTGACCACCACGGCCACCGCGATGACGGCCATGATCAGGCCGTACTCCGCCAGCGTCTGGCCCTCTTCGTCCTGAGTGCGAGTCTGGAATCCGTGCCAGCCAGCAAGAACGCGCAGCAGTGCTTCGTTCAGCAGTTGCACTTCTCGTCCTCCTTCCCCTCAAGGCTCCGACGCTGGCGCGTGCGCCCTTGCGCCGGGCTGGTCTCAGGGTGTTCCCGAGTCATTCTCGGTCCATGCCCGGCCTGAAGGGGAAACCCTGACTGGGCGGGCAAATTTCCCCTACAAGCGCAGCGGAACGCATGAAGTGCTGATGCGGAGGGAACCGTGGGAGGGAAGCGGGAGAGCGGCCGCCGGGCGCGGCCCGGGGGTTAGCCGCCGACCGGGGCGCCGGCGGTGTCTTCGCGCCAGATCTGTTTGCGCAGGGCGTTCAGCGCCCGGTGCTGGATCACCCGCACCGCAGCGACGCTCTTGCCCACGATCTGCGCCACCTCCGGGTACTCCAGGTCTTCTACGAAGCGCAGGATGATCACCTGCCGCTGCTCGTCGCGCAGTTGGAGGATCGCCTCGCGTACGCGGTCGACGTCCGCCTGGCGCTCTGCCGTCGCCTCGGGGTTGCCGTGGCTGCCGTGGTCGATCAGCGTCGCCGGCAGCTCGAGGCCGTCCCGGCGCGAGCGCAGGTGGCTCACACCCAGGTTGTGCGCGATGCGGAGCAGCCAGGAGATGAACGGCGCGCCCCGGATCTGATAGCGCGGCACGGCTTCCCAGGCCTGCAGGAATGTCTGCGCCGCCAGGTCCTCGGCCTCAGCCGCGTTGCCGACGAGATAGTACAGGTGCCGGTACACGCGCACGACGTGCCGGTCGTAGAGCGCGCCGAAGGCCTCGCGGTCGCGCTGGATGGCGCGCTGCACCAGCGTGCGCTCGTCCAGCTCCTGCAGTGCGGTGGCGTTCACCATAACGGAGGCTCGGAGGGGGAATCCGGCACGGGTGGCCGGAACTACTCCCCTGATTCCTAGGATCGGCAGCAGGAGGGCCGGCCTAGAGGGGCTTGCAGCGGGACGGCGCGGGACGCGTTCGACTAGAGGCTCGCCCGCAGCTCGTCGGGCGGGTCGTCGGCCGCCGGTGGCGGCTCGCTCTGTGGGGGCTGCTCGCGCAGCGGGGTCGGTTCCCGCTCGGCTGGTTCCGGCGCGCCCTCCGCGGGCGCCGCGCTGTCGCGGAAGATGTTCGGCGTGGCGGCCTGCTCCTCGCCCGCCGCAGGGTCCTCGGCCGGAGGCGCCCGGTGGCGCAGAATGTCGGGCACGCCGGCGTCGTCGTCCGGGGCTGCCGGGTCCTCGCCGGCTTCGCGGTCCGCCGGCGGCTTCATGCGCAGGATGTTGGGCACCTCGGGCTGCCACTCCGTCCACGTGTGCCCAGCCACCGGCGCTTCGGGCCGCGCCGGCTCCAGCGCGCCGTTCGGCGCCACGCCCGGCACCTCGCCTGTGGCGCCGTTCGTGCCGGAGGGACCGGCCTCATCGCCGCTCAGCTCGAAACGGAAGGTGTACGGCCCAAGCGAGAACATGTCGCCGGACGTGAGGATCTCCCAGCGCCCGCCGACCGAGCCGACCGCGGTCAGCCGCCGCAGCTCGTGCACCATCAGCTTGCCGTCCCGGATCCAGACGCGCGCGTACTCCGACGGGATTTCCACGCCATCGACGACGGCGTCGAGCCCGATCCGGCAGCGCGCGCCGGAGCCCACGCTCACGGGGTTCCCGCCCAGCGCGAACACCTGGCCCTGGATCGGCCCGCCGACGACGCGCAGGAAGCCGCGCGCCTCCTCGATCGCGGGCGCGGGTTGCCGGATGCGCTCCTCCTCGATCCGCTCCAACACCGGCACTTCCGACTTCGGGGCGAGCGGTGGCCGCGGGATGGCGACGGGCTCAGGTCCCGGCTCGCCCCCCCGACGCCTGCGCAGCACGAACCACACCACCAGGGCGACGATCACGACCGCGACCGCGACTCCGGCGATCAGCGTGAAGTTGATGCCGGACCCGCCAGCCGCCGCGCCGATCTGCACGCCGATCTCGACCGCCCTCGTCGTGCCGGCCGCCGTCCTCACCTCCACCGCGAAGGCGTGCTCTCCCGACGCGATCTCGGCCGGATCGAACGTGAACTCGTACGGCGGGTCGCTCACCGTGGCCAGCGTCAGGCCGTCGACGAGGAAGCTGACCGACATCACCGGGTCCTCCGCCACCACCTGCGCCGAGACGGTGCGCGCCGCCTCCAGCCGCTCACCCTCGGCAAGCGCCGGCACCGACACGCAGACGCTCTGCGGGCAGATCAACCGCTCGCCGCTGCCCGCGAGCGCGTCTGCCGCGACGTCGACCCGCAGCGTCGCGGCGTCGCCACGCGGCGCTGCGAACGCCGAGGCGTCCAGCGTCACGACGTATTGACCGCGCAGCCGCTCCGCCACCTGCTGGTAGAGCAGCGTCAGGCCTTCAGGCGACGGCGTCTCTGCGAACTGGCCGCCGGTCGCGCTCGCCAGCTCGCCCAGATACGCCCGGTCGATGTCGCCGAGACCGATCGCAAACACCGGGACGCCCAGCGTCTCCGCCGCGGCCAGCGCCTCCCCGCGCGACAGCGCGCTGCCGTTATCGAGGCCGTCGCTCAGTAACACGACGGCGCGCCTGCTGCTCTCCGCGCCCGCCGCGAGTCGCGCGCTTTCCGACGTAGCGTCGTACAGCGCCGTCTCGCCTTCCGCCGCCAGGCCGTCGATGGCCGCGGTGGCCGTGCCGCGGTCGAGCGTGAACGGCTGGAGCAGAGCCACGTCGTCGCTGAACGTCAGCACCGCCACCGTGTCGAGCGGGCCGAGGCCCTGCAGGAAGCGGCCCGCCGCTTCCTTCGCCTGATCGAGCGCCGCGCCCTCCATGCTGCCGCTCACGTCCAGCGCCAGCACGACGGCGATGGGCAGGCTGCCGTCCACCGCGCGCGTGACCGCCGTCACCGGCGCCGGCTCATCGTTGAGGTAGGCCTGGAACGCGCCCGGCTCCAGGTCGGCCAGCGGCTGCCCCTCCTCGTCCTCCACGGTCAGGATCGCCTGGGGCGCCGGCCAGTCGTCCGCGCTAAAGCCGACGACGTTGACGTTCAGCGGCCGCCCTTGCGCGGCCGCGCCCGGCGCAGGCCCGAGCAGCGCCAGCGCGACGAGCGCGAAGAGCGTCAGCGCGATCGGCCCGCGGCGAGATCGAGTGTTACGTAGCGTTGAGAACAGCATAACGATGCATCATCCCGTGTCTTTGACTGGAGACCGACCTTGCGGCACTTGACAGATCGTTTATCCCTATGTCATGATGCGCGCGACCCGGCTGAGCGGCATCCGCCGTTCGTCTGGTGGCTGCCGGATCAGGCGTCTATCGGTAGTATCGGACGACTGACCGTTCCCGTTCAGGGCAGGGATGCCAGAGCGATAGCCTCGCGGCCGGGCGCAGGATGCAGACCTGGTGTGCGAATGGGGCATCACTGAGGATGCCCGACCCTACAGCGGTCTTCCGGTCTCGTCGCAAGACGGGGCTGCGAGATCGGGCTACGGGCCCAGGGGACGCGCGATCAGGAGGCGGGGCCTGGCTTGCGTCCCCTGGCCCCACCCACCCAGCCCTTCGCCCATCGAGGCGCGCGCGCCGTCTTCGCAGTGAAGGCGGCGGCTCTCTCTTCTGAACCTGTCGAACACGGCCCGACTCGGCCAACCCTCGGGGGCGCGCGCTTTAGGTTTGCCCGTTCGGCGCGATAATCACAGTAGGACGGGGCGCGAACGCGCCCCTCTGCTGAGTGAGGTAGACCACATGACCCTTGAAGCGGCGGCTGCTTCTCTTCCTGGACAGCAACCGGCCGGAGGCCAACCCGACCCGGGCGCCGCTACCCTGGTGCCGCAGCCAAGCACCATCGAGGACACCGGCCTCGAGCTGTCCCTACTCGTGGACCTGATGCTGAAGACGATCTACTTCGCCGGGCGGCCGGCTGCCCGCCAGCTCGCCGACCAGATGGCGCTCTCCTTCGCCGTCATCGAGGAACTCGTCGCGTTTCTGCGCCAGGAGCAGGCGATCGAGATCGTCGGCAGCATGGGAGTCGGCGAGCAGGCCTATCAGTACGCGCTCACCGAACGCGGCCGGCGCAAGGCGGAGGAGGCGCTCAAGCGCAGCCTCTACGTCGGCCCCACGCCGGTCCCCTTCCAGCTCTACATCGACGTCGTCCACCAGCAGTCGGTGAGCACCATGCACATCGACCGCGACACGATGCTCAACGGCCTCGCGCACCTGGTGCTGGACAAGAAGGTGCTCGCCGCGCTCGGCCCGGCGGTGAACTCCGGCCACTCGCTCCTGCTGTACGGCGCTTCGGGCAACGGGAAGACCACAATCACGATGGCGATCGGCAATATGCTGCCGGGCACCGTCTACATCCCCTACGCCGTCGAGGTGAACGGCCAGGTCGTCAAGGTGTTCGACCCCCGCGTCCACCGCAAGGTGAACGGCAACGGCGGGCCGCCGTCGGAGCGGCGCGATGAGCCCGTCCCGATCGCCACCGCGACCAAGGAGCGCCGCCAGGACCGCCGCTGGGCCCTCTCGCTCCGGCCGATGGTCAGCATCGGCGGCGAGCTGGCGCTGGAGGACCTCGAGCTGCGCTACTCGCCACTCTCGCAGTTCTACATCGCGCCGCTCCAGTGGAAGGCGAACAACGGCGTGCTCATCATCGACGACTTCGGCCGTCAGATGATCAAGCCGCAGGAGCTCCTCAACCGCTGGATCGTGCCCATGGAGCAGGGCGTCGACCACCTCTCGTTGCACACCGGCGACTCGCTTGAGCTGCCCTTCGAGACGCTGCTCATCTTCTCGTCCAACATTCCCCCGGGGAAGCTGGGGGACGAGGCGTTCTTCCGGCGCATCCGCCACAAGGTAGAGGTCACTGACCCCAGCGTCGAGGACTTCTTCGAGATCATGCGCCGCGTCTGCAAGTCCAACGACGTGGCCTACAACGACGACGCCGCCCGCTACCTGGTGCAGACGTACTACAGGGCGACCGGCCGCCACCTGCGCGCCTGTCACCCGCGCGACCTCGTCGAGCTGGTCGTCGACATCACCCACTTCTACGGGGACGAGCCCGCGCTCGCTCCGGAGTGGCTCGACCTCGCCTGCGCCTCCTACTTCGTCGACGTCGACTCCAACACTGAGCAGACACCAATCTAGCGAGACGTAGCAAACGCACAGCGAGAGGCCCCCGAACCGGGGGCCTTTCGGTTTCGTCCCAGGCGCGTAGCCTGCGCTTACGGCGGCCCGATGAAGGTCATCGTAGGCAACTTGAAAGGCCGACCGGGATCGCCGTTCAGTTCTGCGTTGGAGGCCCTTAGCGCCTCGGCCCGCTCCAAGCCGTCGACGGCCTAGAGACCGCGCCGCCAAGCGACCCACGCGGCGACCAGAACGGCAACCATCCCTGCGTACAGCAGACCCAGGCCCAAGATGACTCCCACCATCACGGCGCTGCTCCTCGGGGTACGAGAGGCTCCTGCAACGGAGCTTGCACACTTAGCAGCTATATAGTAATATAACTATAAAGCAAGATAGACGAGGAGGCCCCGCTTGCGCCAGCCCCTAAGGCGTTTCAAAGCCGACTTCTTCAAGGCGCTCGCCCACCCCGGGCGGATCAAGATCCTGGAATCGCTTCGTGATGGGGAAAAGACCGTGACCGAGATCCAGGCCCTCCTGGACGACGAGCCCGCCAGCGCCTCCCAGCACCTCGCCGTGCTCCGGATGAAGGACCTTGTGGTAGGCCGCAAGGAAGGGACGAGCGTCTACTACTCAGTGGCGGATCCGCTCATCTTTGACATCCTTAACGCCGCGCGCGAGTTGTTCAACAACCACGTCACGCATGCTCAGGCCATGCTGGACGAGGAGGAGGCGCTGGCCGGCACGGCGTCAGGGAGGTGACGCACTCAGCGGCCAGGGAAGCAGACCATGACATCTAACTCGGCGGATCTGGCCAGGGAACAGGCCGTCTCAGCGAAGCTGGCGAGGTTCCTGGCGCACCTCCGCCACCAGCAAGGTTTCGCGGCGGCGGCCGTCGCGGAGCGGGCATCAATGCCTGTGGAACGGCTGTGCGCGGCGGAGCAAGGCAAGATCACCCTGCGCTCAATGGAGTTGCGGCGGCTCGCCAATGCACTCGGGGTCCCGGAGATCATCCTGCTGGCAGAGATGGCGCTGCTCAACCGGATACACCGCCCCCGCGAATCGCGGACGACGGATGGCAACAGGCAGGAGGCGCTTCCGTGAACCTCAGTCGAACCCAACAGGCACAAGAGCACACGCCGCTAGAGCGGTACGTGCAGCGCTACGCGGCCGATCCCCTCAAGCACCGCGTCCTGATGCGCCTCTTCGGGGCGCGTGCGAACCAAACTCTCCAAGAGCTAGCCGAATCGCTCCGCGTCCACCCTGCCGACGCGCGCAAGTCGCTCCGCATGCTCGTGCTGGATGGCTTGGTGAGCGAGCGGGGAGGCGGTCGCGGGACGGCGTATTCCCTCTCCACGAGCCCGTCCGCCCGCGGGATCGTTACCGGGCTGCTCAGCCGCGCCATTGAAACTGGAGGAGGGTCATGAAGAAGGGTCAGCGTTCAAAGGTGAAACCAGCGAGGAACGGCTGGCAGCCTCCACCGACCTCCTCCCTCCACGGCCTTCATTCGACGACCTTTGGGAGCTTCCTGCGACAGCAGCGCGTGGCGCGAGGCTTATCGAGGCAGCTCCTGGCAAGCCTAACGGGTGTGGAAGAAGGCACGCTGGAGAAAATCGAGCTGAACCAGGCGGTTCCATCCTATCAGGACATCAAGAACCTCGCCCCTGTGCTGGAAGTTCCTGAGCAGGCGCTCATGGAAGTTGCCGGTTACGTCAAGCGCGGAAACGGCGAGGTTCCCACTCGTCGTCGCCGCACTCGCGCTCGCCGCAGGGGTGGCCTGGCGGTAGTTGCGCTCCCAGATGAACCACGATAGGGGCGTGTAGCACTCGTGGCCGCTGCCGGCCCGCATGCAAACTGGCGCACCTTCTTTCGGAGTCTCACGCCCGCGCGCCAGCGCAGGTTTGAGCGACCCCTGGCGGAGAGCGGCCTGGTCGTGGGAGAGTACATGGAGCTCGTCGAGCGGGCCGCCATCGAGGCCTCCGCAGCGCATCATTCTGGCCTCCCGGGGGCAGTGGACCCGCATTCCCGGACAGAAGCATGCAACTGCGAAAGTTGAGACGCCGAATCCACCGCCGGATCGAGGAGATCAAACGTGCATGAGCCTAGTCAGCAGTCCTTCAGCGAGTACCTGTGTGAGCTTCGCCGCCAACGCCGCATGGACCACAAGGCGCTGCGAGACGCCTCTGAAATCGACGTGGCGCGCCTGATGGCTCTGGAATCAGGGGCCGGAACACCCAACCGGCGGGAGCTCCGCCAGCTGGCGCGCGCGTTCCGAATATCGGAGGAGACAATGATCGTGAAAGCAGGGCAACGGCGCCTCATTCTTGACTGAGCCGCCTCCGCGCCGGGCGCTCCCCGCGCCTGCTTCAAGGCGATGGCGATAGGTCCAGCCAATCGGACTTGAATCCGTACACGCCCCGCCCGTGCGGGACGAAGGTGCCTTTCGCGTTGCAGCCGTGAGCTGAGGTTGGAGCCAGGCGCCCCCAGCCCCCTGCCACCTCCCCCTTCGCGCTATCGACACCCTGCCCTACACTCGCTCCGCCATGCCCTACCCAAAGACGGGACAGCCCGCACCACCCCCGGGCCCGCGACCGCGCACACGAAACGATCAAGATAATTCGCGGCCCGCAGGTTCCAGGACCGCGAATTTCTTTCGCTTTTCAGGAAACGATCAAGATCGACGGCGTCGCCCGGAGCTACCCCGGTCCGATGAAGACCATCGCAAAGTACCACATGCCCGCGCCGTCGTTGGTCGCCGCCACGCCCATGTGCGTGAAGTTCGGGTTGAGGATGTTGTCGCGATGGCCCTGGCTCGCCATCAGGTCGCGGATCGCCACGCCCACGGCCTCGTTGTCCGGGTAGTTGTTGCGCGCCAGGTTCTCGCCCGCCCAGCCGTAGCCGACGCTGTTCGCGTCCATCAGCGAGAACGCCGTCGCCCCCTCCGGGCTGGTGTGCGAGAAGTAGCCGCGGCTCGCCATGTCGTCGGAGCGGAGCTGCGCCACATAGACCACACAGCCGTCGGCGGCCAGCGCCGGCATCCCGTTCGACGTGCGCTCGGCGTTGATCGCGTTGAACAGGTCGAGTCCGAAGCCGCCCATCGAGGCCGTCGCACAGCTCGCCACCGGTGGCGGGTCGGCCGGCGCGACCGGTGGGGCCGCGGGAGGCGCCGAGGGGCCGGAGGGCTGGCCCGGCGCCTGCGGCACGAACGGTTGTTCGACAAAGACCGGCTTCGGCGTAGCGGTCGGTTCGGCCGTGGGCGTGGGCGTCGGCTCCAGCGCGGCCGCCAGCCCGGCCAGCCCGCCGAAGAGCTGGTTGGCGTCGATGCTGGCGAGCGCGGGGCCGAGGTCGAGCGTATCAGTACCGAACGCCTGTTCTCGCAGCGAAGCCGGCGGGGCCGCTCGTTCCGCTACCGCCGGCCCGTCATCCGAACCCAGGCCGGCATTCACGACGAACGCCGAAGCCAGCACGAGCAGGCCCGCCCCCGTCATCGAGAGCAGGGCCGCCGTGAGCCGCCTCTGCCAACTTCCGGGCAGCAGGCCACGGGGCGGTGGAGCGGGGTCCAGCGGGGCTTCCATATCGGTTCCAGCAGGCCCCTTGGATTCGGGAGACTCCCTAAGGGCCATTCAGAGGAGTATCGGCCTGCCGGACGAAGGCCTTGAGGGAAGACCCCTACGCCGCGAGCGGCAGCGCCGGCGTCGCGTGGGAAGCTGAGGCGGGCATGGCCGCGCGCTTGACACTGAATCCGCCGCGAAGGTAGACTAGTACGTCGGCGTCCAGAGAGACGTTCGTTCGGTAGGCCAAAGGCCTAGAACGCGATAACCGCCGGCTATAGTGGGCCTGTCCCCTATTGGGGGCTCCCACGCCGGGTCAGGTTCCGAGACGGCTTTTGGCCTCGCGTTTTGTCTGTTCGGAGGCCGGCGAGAGGGAACACATGCCGACGATCAACCAGCTCGTGCGTAAGGGCCGGAAACCCGTCGTCAAGAAGACGAAGGCCCCTGCCCTGCGCTTCACCTACAACGCGCTGAAGAACCGGATGGTGCGCGGCAAGGGCTCGCCGCAGAAGCGCGGGGTCTGCACGCAGGTGCGCACCATGACGCCGAAGAAGCCGAACTCCGCGCTGCGCAAGATCGCCCGCGTCCGCCTCACCAACAGCATCGAGGTGACGGCTTACATCCCGGGCGAGGGGCACAGCCTGCAGGAGCACTCGGTCGTGCTGATCCGGGGCGGCCGCGTCAAGGACCTGCCGGGCGTCCGCTATCACATCGTCCGAGGCGCGCTCGACGCGCAGGGCGTATCGGGACGGCAGCGCGGCCGCAGCAAGTACGGCACCCGCAAAGGCGGGACCCCCGGCGGAGGCGCGTAGCCGGCAGCCCTGCGCGTGATCGCGCACCAAGACGCCCCGTTCCGGCGGGGCGACTTTAGCGCCAAGAGACAGCACCATGCCAAGACGAGCGCGAGTCGTAAAACGGGTAGCGAAGCCGGATGCAAAATACGGCAGCCAGCTTGTCTCCATGTTCATCAACAAGGTGATGCAGCGCGGCAAGAAGAGCACCGCCGAGCGCATCGTCTACCGCGCGTTCGACATCATGGAGCAGCAGGCCCAGCGCAGCCCCGTCGAGCTCTTCGAGGAGGCGGTGCGCAACGCCACGCCGGTCGTCGAGGTGAAGCCGCGGCGCGTCGGCGGCGCCACGTACCAGGTACCCGTGGACATCCGGGCGGAGCGCCGGCTCGCGCTGGCGTTGCGCTGGCTGCTGCGGGCGTCGCAGGCCCGCAAGGGCCGCACGATGGCCGATCGTCTGGCGGCGGAGCTGCTGGACGCGGCGAACAACCAAGGCACGGCGATCAAGCAGAAGGCGGACACCCACCGGATGGCGGAGGCGAACCGCGCGTTCGCTCACTACCGCTGGTAGCACTCGTTGGGGCCGTTCGCATGCTGAGCGGCCCCAAGACTTAGGAACCGGTAAGCAGGATATGCCACGAGACCAAGCCATCGAGCAGGTACGCAACATCGGCATCATCGCCCACATCGATGCCGGGAAGACGACTGTGACCGAGCGCGTCCTCTTCTACACCGGCCGCACCTACAAGATCGGCGAAGTGCACGAGGGCACCGCGGTGATGGACTGGATGGCCCAGGAACGCGAGCGCGGCATCACGATCACCGCCGCCGCCACCACCTGCGCCTGGCGTGGCCACCGGATCAACATCATCGACACGCCGGGCCACGTCGACTTCACCGTCGAGGTGGAGCGCAGCCTGCGCGTGCTCGACGGCGGCATCGTCGTCTTCGACGCCGTTCACGGCGTCGAGCCCCAGTCGGAGACCGTCTGGCGCCAGGCCGATCGCTATAGCGTGCCCCGCATCTGCTTCGTCAACAAGATGGACCGCATTGGCGCCGACTACTGGCGCACGATCGACATGATCGCCGAACGCCTGGAGGCGAAGCCGATCCCCGTGCAGATCCCGATCGGCGTCGAGGCCGACTTCTCGGGCGTGATCGACCTCATCGAGCGCCGGGCCTGGATCTTCCCCGCCGAGCGCGACGAAGAGCCGATCGAAGCGGAGATCCCGCCCCAGCTCGTCGAGGAGGCCGCCGCCCACCGCGAGCGCATGGTGGAGCGTATCGCCGAGGTGGACGACCAGCTCATGATCAGCTACGTCGAGGGCCACGACGTCACGCCAAACGAGCTGAGGAAGGCGCTCCGCCGCGCCACCGTCGCCAGCCTGGCCACGCCCGTTCTCTGCGGCAGCGCGCTGCGCAACAAGGGCGTCCAGGCCCTCCTCGACGCCGTCGTCGACTATCTGCCCTCGCCCACCGACGTGCCTCCGGTATCGGGGATCAACCCGCAGACGGGCGAGACCGTTGAGCGACGCGCGGATGATTCGCAGCCCTTCGCCGCCCTGGCTTTCAAGATCGTGAGCGACCCCTACGTGGGTCGCCTCGCATATTTCCGCGTCTACTCCGGTCACGCCACCGACGGCACGCCCGTGCAGAACCCGACGCAGGGCAAGAAGGAGCGCTTCGGACGACTGCTGCGCATGCACGCCAACCGCCAGGAGGACGTCTCCGAGGTATTCGCCGGCGACATCGCGGCCGCCATCGGTTTCAAGCACACCTTTACGGGCGACAGCCTCTGCGACCCGAACCACCCGGTCGTGCTCGAGTCCATCCGCTTCCCCGAGCCCGTCGTCGCCCGCGCGATCGAGCCCAAGACCAAGGAAGACCAGGACCGTCTCGGCGAAAGCCTGCGCAAGCTGGCCGAGGAGGACCCGACGTTCCGCGCGCGCTACGACGAAGAGACCGGCCAGACGATCATCACCGGCATGGGCGAGCTCCACCTGGAGGTGATCGCCGACCGCCTGTTGCGCGAGTTCCGCGTCGAGGCGACCGTCGGCCGGCCACAGGTCGCCTACAAGGAAGCGATCACGCGCAGCGCGCGCGCCGAGCACCGATTCATCAAGCAGACCGGCGGGCACGGCCAGTTCGCCGTCGTCGAGCTAGAGGTGTCGCCGCGAGAGCGCGGCACCGGCCACGACTTCATCGACTCCACGAAGGGGGGCGCGGTCCCGAAGGAGTACATCCCGGCCGTGAACCGCGGCTCCCTCCAGGCGCTGGACACGGGCCCGATCGCGGGCTACCCCGTGCTCGATGTCGCGATCACGCTGCTCGACGGCCAGTACCACCCGGTCGACTCGTCAGAGATGGCGTTCCGGACGGCCGGCATCCTGGCCACGCGCGAGGCGCTGGAGCGGGCCGACCCGGTCCTGCTGGAGCCGATCATGAAGCTCGAGATCAGCGCGCCGGAGGAGTTCTTCGGCGACGTGCTGGGCGACGTGAACGGGCGTCGCGGCCACATCCTGGGCGTGGAGGCGCGCGGCAAGCTGCAGATCGTACGCGCGCTGGTACCGCTCGCCGAGTCGTTTGGCTACGCGACCGACGTGCGCTCGCTGACCCAGGGTCGCGCCACCTACAGCATGGAGTTCAGCCACTACGAGCGCGTGCCGAGCGACATTGCGGAGAAGATCGCGGGCGCGCGCGTGAAGAAGCCGGCGAGGGCGTAGGACATGCCGCAGCAGAAGATCCGCATCCGCCTCAAGGCCTACGACCATCGCATCCTGGACCAATCGGCGGAGCAGATCGTCGAGGCTGCGGAGCGCACCGGCGCCGTCGTCGCGGGCCCGATCCCGCTGCCGACGCACATCAAGAAGTTCACCGTGATCCGCTCGCCGTTCAAGGATAAGGACTCGCGCGAGCAGTTCGAGATCCGCACCCACAAGCGGCTGATCGACATCCTGAACCCAACGTCGCGGACGGTCGACACGCTGATGCGGCTGCAGCTCCCGGCGGGCGTGGACATCGAGGTGAAGCTGTGATCGAGGGGCTGCTCGGGCGCAAGCTGGGGACGATCCAGATCTTCGATAAGCAGGGCCGCCTGCGCGGCGCTACCGTGATCGAAGCCGGCCCGTGCCTGGTCACGCAGATACGGACGCCGGAACGCGACGGCTACGAGGCCATACAGCTCGGCTACGGCGCGGCGAAGCGTCTCAACAAGCCGCGACGAGGCCACCTGCAGCGCCTCGGCGACCTGCGCCACCTGCGCGAGTTCCGCGCGCACGACCCGTCCCAACACAAGGTCGGCGACCGCGTTGGCGCGGAGATCTTTCAGGAAGGCGACCGCGTCGACGTCACCGGCGTCAGCAAGGGGCGCGGCTTCGCCGGCGGCGTCAAGCGGCACAACTTCAGCGGCGGCCCGAAGACGCACGGCCAGTCGGACCGGCACCGGGCGCCCGGCGCCATCGGCGCCGGCAACACGCCCGGCCGCGTCTTCAAGGGCATGCGCATGGCCGGCCACATGGGAGCCGAGCAGGTGACGGTTCGGAACCTGGAGGTGCTGGAAAGCAACGCCGCGCGCGGGCTGCTCATCGTCGCGGGCGCGGTGCCGGGCGCGCGCGACGGCCTGATCAAGATCCGCTACGCGAAGAAGACGCTGGAAGTGGCGCGCACCCGCAAGCCCGCAGAGGCCAAGGCAGCCGAAGAGGAAGCGACCGAGGAGCAGGAGACGGCTGAGGCCGTCGCCGAGGAGCCGGCCGCGCAGGCCGAGGACGCCACCGCAGAAGCCCCGGCTGGAGAAGAAGCGTCATGAACCTGGATGTCGTCGACCGCGCCGGCAAGAAGGTGAAGTCCATCGAGGTGGACGAGCAGGTGTTCGGCCTCAAACCGCACCGCTCGCTTGTGCATCAGACGCTGCTCGCCCAGCGGGCGAACCAGCGACAGGGAACGCACAAGGTGAAGACGCGGGGCGAGGTGGCCGGCAGCACGCACAAGATCTACCGCCAGAAGGGAACGGGCCGGGCGCGCGCCGGAGGGATCCGGTCGCCGACCCGGCGCGGCGGCGGCGTCGTCTTCGGGCCGACGCCGCGCAGCTACCGCCAAGACCTGCCGAAGCGCATGCGGCGGCTCGCGCTGCGCTCCGTGCTCTCCGCCAAGGCGGCCGACGGCAGCCTCCACGTGATCGATAGCTGGGGCATGGAAACGCCCAGCACGAAGGAGCTTCGCAGCGTACTGACGAGCCTGGGCCTCGAACGCACGACGCTGGTCGTGACGGCAGACCCGGACCAGGCGCTGAAGATGAGCGCGCGCAACATGCCGAAGGTGAAGTGGCTGCCCGCGCCGTATCTGAACGTCCTCGACGTGCTCGCGCACCGCGGCCTGCTCATGACCGAGGAGGCCATCCGCGTGGCCGAGGCGTACTGGGGCGGCGAGCGCGCGACGAAGCGCCGGGCGCCCGCGCCGGAGGTACCCGCGCGTGCCTAAGACGCTCCACCCCTACGAGGTCATCGTACGGCCGCTGATCACGGAGAAGGCGACCATCCTCGCGGGCGACCACAAGTACGCCTTCGAGGTGGACCGGCGCGCGAACAAGAACCAGATCCGCGAGGCCGTCCAGAAGGCGTTCAACGTGCACGTCAGCGCCGTGAACACGATGAACGTCCGTGGCAAGGAGCGGCACATGGGGCGTCGCGTGACGCGGACGCGCAGCTGGAAGAAGGCGATCGTCACGCTCCAGGCGGGCGACACGATCGAGATTTTCGAGGGAGTCTAGCAGGCGATGCCGACGAAGCAACCGAAGCCCACCTCGCCCGGCCGCCGCGGTATGACCGTCTTCACCTTCGACGAGATCACGAAGAAGACGCCGGAGCGGCGCCTCATCGTCTCGAAGAAGCAGAAGGCCGGCCGCAACGCGCAGGGCCGGATCACCGTCCGCCATCGCGGCGGCGGCTCGAAGCGCTTCCTGCGGCGCATCGATTTCAAGCGCGACAAGTTCGGCGTGCCCGGCACGGTCGCTGCGATCGAGTACGACCCGAACCGCACGGCGCGCATCGCGCTGATCCACTATCGGGACGGCGACAAGCGGTACATCCTGGCGCCGCAGGGCCTGAAGGTGGGCGAGACCGTCCAGTCCGGGCCCGACGCGGAGCTGAAGACCGGCAATGCGCTGCCGTTGACCAACATCCCGACCGGCATGATGGTGCACAACATCGAGCTGGTGCCGGGGCGCGGCGGGCAGCTCGTGCGCGGGGCCGGCGGCGCGGCGCAGCTGATGGCGAAGGAAGGCGCGATGTGCCTCCTTCGCCTGCCCTCCGGCGAGATGCGGCGCGTGCCGTCATCTTGCCTGGCGACTCTCGGCCAGACGGGCAACGTGGAGAACAGTCTGACGAAGCTGGGCAAGGCCGGGCGAGCGCGCTGGCGCGGACGCCGGCCGTCCGTGCGCGGCGCCGCGATGAACCCGCGCGACCACCCCCACGGTGGCGGAGAAGGCAAGGCCCCCATCGGCATGGCCGGCCCGAAGACAAAGTGGGGCAAGCCGGCCCGAGGCGTGCGCACGCGGGGCAAGAAGCCATCGGATAAGTACATCGTCCGCCGCCGGTACGGCACGTCGTAATAGAGAGTGCGGAGCTAAGAGATGTCGCGATCGACGAAGAAGGGCCCGTTCATCGACCCAAAGCTGCTGAAGAAGGTGGAGGTCGCGCGCCGCAGCGGCGAGCGCGCCGTCATCCGCACGTGGTCGCGCGCCAGCACGATCATGCCGCAGATGGTCGGCCTGAACATCGCCGTCCACGACGGCCGGCGGCACGTGCCCATCTTCATCACGGAGAACATGGTGGGCCACAAGCTGGGCGAGTTCGCCCTTACCCGCCACTTCCGCGGTCACAGCGGCCGCACCGAGAAGACGACGACGGTTCGGCGGACCACGCCGGGTGCGGGCGCTCCAGCGGCAACGTAGGACCATAACGATGGAAGTCAGCGCAACGGACAGGTACGCGGGCGTCTCGCCGAGCAAGGCGCGGTTGGTGCTGGAGCACCTGCCGGGCAAGTCGGTGGAGGACGCGCTGGACCTGCTCAAGTTTCTGCCGACGCCGCACGCCAAGCTCGTCGCGAAGATCGTGAAGTCGGCGGCCGCGAACGCGGAGAACAACTACTCGGCCGACCCGGGCCGCCTCTACGTGAAGCGGGCCGTCGCGAACGACGCGCGCCGGCTGAAGCGGGTGCGCCCCGCGGCGCGCGGCCGCGTCCACGGCTACCAACGTCGCACGAGCCACATCACCGTCACCGTGGACGAGAGGGAGAGCTAACGTGGGACAGAAGGTCCACCCAACGGGCTTCCGCCTGGGGATCATCTACGACTGGCAGAGCAAGTGGTTCGCCGACCGCGACTACCGCGCGCTGCTCCAGGGCGACCTCGCCATCCGCAAGTACATCGCCACTGCGCTCAAGGACGCCGGTGTCGCCAAGGTCGAGATAGAGCGGAACGCGAATATGGTCACCATCACGATCCACACCGCCAAACCCGGCATCATCATCGGCCGCGGCGGCCAGAAGGTCGACGAACTGCGCAACTCCCTCGAGGCGCTCTCGACCAAGCGCGTGCGCGTGAACATCCAGGAGATCCGCATGCCGGAGCTGGACGCGCAGCTCGTCGCCCGCAACATCGCCGACCAGCTCGAGCGGCGCGTCGCTTTTCGGCGCGCGCTGCGGCAGACTGTCTCGCGCACGATGGCGCGCGGCGCCGAGGGCTGCAAGGCGATGGTCGCCGGACGCCTCGGCGGCTCCGAGATGTCGCGGCGCGAGACGGCGATGGAGGGCCGCGTGCCGCTCCACACCATCCGCGCCGACATCGACTTCGGCCGCTCGGAGGCGCACACCACGTTCGGCCGCATCGGCGTCAAGGTCTGGATCTACAAGGGCGAGGCGATGCCGGAGCGGCGCGCGCGCGAGGAGCGCGCTCCCGCCACCGAGGCGCCTGCGGCGCAGGCACCAATCGCGACGCCCGCAGCGCCGGCGCCGGCGCCCGCTCCGGCTCCCGCCGTCGAGCAAGCCGCGCCCGAGCAGACCACGGAGCAAGAGGGCTAACGAAGGATGCTCCAGCCAAAGCGAGTCAAGTGGCGCAGGTCGCATCGAGGGAGGCGGCGGGGCCTGGCGAACGCCGGCAACCACGTCAGCTTCGGCGAGTACGGGCTGCAGGCGACGACGAACGCCTGGGTGACGGCTCGCCAGATCGAGGCCGCGCGGCGCGCGATCACCCACTCGATGAAGCGCGGCGGCAAGGTCTGGATCCGCGTCTTCCCCGACAAGCCGGTCTCCAAGAAGGCGGCCGAGACGCGCATGGGCAGCGGCAAGGGGCCGCCCGAGTTCTGGGTGGCCGTGGTCAGGCGCGGCCGCATGCTGTTTGAGATCGCCGGGGTCAAGGACGACGCCGCGCGCGAGGCGCTGCGCCTCGCCGCGCACAAGCTGCCGGTGGCCACGCGCGTCGTCCACCGCGAGCACCAGGAGTTCTAGCGATGGCGCGACGAGCGAAACAAGCAGCCGAAGAGTTGCGGGCGCTCTCAGACGAGGAGCTGATCACGGAGATGGACAACACCTACCGCGAGCTGTTCAGCGCCCGTCTGCAGCTGACAACCATGCAGCTCGCCAACACGTCGCTGCCGCGCAAGCTGCGCCACCGCATCGCGCGCATCAAGACTATCCAGCGCGAGCGCGAGATCGCCTCGGCGCTGCGGACGGCAGGAGCGGAGTCATAACCATGGCAGGACAACGCAAGAGCCTCACCGGCACGGTCGTGAGCGACAAGATGGACAAGACCGTCGTCGTCGTCGTGGAGAGCACGACGCGGCATCGCATCTACCACAAGATCATGAAGCGTTCGCGGCGCTTCATGGCCCACGACGACCGTTTCGAAGCCAAGCCCGGCGACATCGTGCGCATCACGGAGACGCGGCCGCTCTCGCGCCACAAGCGCTGGCGCGTCGCCGAGGTGGTCCAGCGCGGCGAAGTGGCCGAGATCGCGCCGCGCGAGATCGACACGCAGTACCTGAGCATCACGCGCGAGCGCGAGGCCCCGCCCGCTCCCGCCGCCGCCGCTCCGATGGACGTCCCCGAGGTCCCCGAAGCCGGCACGGCGGCCGGTGAGACGACGCCCGCCGCGGAAGAGGCGGCTGCGCCGGCGCCGGACGCGCCGGAGGTCCGCGCTCCCGAGGAGACGGGGGAGAGCGAAGAGCCGTGATCCAGAAGTACTCACGGCTGAAGGTCGCCGACAACTCGGGCGCGCGCCAGATCATGTGCATCCAGGTGCTCGGCGGGACGCGCAGGCGCTACGCGCGCGTCGGCGATGTCGTCGTCGCGTCGGTGAAGCAGGCGCAGCCGGGCGCGGCCGTGAAGAAGGGTGAGGTCGTCCGCGCGGTCGTCGTGCGCACGGCGCAGGGCTGGCGGCGCGAGGACGGCTCATCGATCAAGTTCGACGAGAACGCGGCGGTGCTGCTGGCCGACAAGGAGAACCCGCGCGGGACGCGCATCTTCGGGCCGGTCGCGCGGGAGCTGCGCGAGCGGCGTTTCATGAAGATCATCTCGCTCGCGCCGGAGGTCGTCTGATGCGCAAGATCCGCCGCGACGATCAAGTGCTCGTCACGTCCGGCAAGGAGCGCGGCAAGCAGGGCCAGGTGCGCGAGGTGCTGGTGAGCAGGAAGCGCGTGGTCGTCCAGGGGCTGAACATGGTGAAGCGCCACCAGCGACAGCGCAGCGAGCGCGAACCGGCGGGCGTCATCGAGAAGGAAGCGCCGATCCACGTGTCGAACGTGAAGCTGATCTGCCGCACTTGCCTCAAGCCCGCGCGCGTCGGCTTCCGCGTGCGCTCGGACGGCGTCAAGGTGCGCGTCTGCCGTCTCTGCAGCGAGGACATCGACTAGGAACGAAGCTATGGCACCAAGATTGAAGCAGCGCTATCGCGACGAGGTGGCCCCCTTGCTGATGCGGGAGTTCGAGTACGGCAACGTGATGCAAGCGCCGAGCGTCCAGAAGGTCGTCCTCAACATCGGACTGGGCGAGGCGACGCAGAACGCGAAGGCGCTCGACGCCGCCGCGCTGGACCTTTCGACGATCACCGGGCAGAAGCCGGTGATCACACGCGCGAAGAAGTCGATCTCGAACTTCAAGGTCCGCGAGGGCAACCCGATCGGCATGTCAGTCACCATTCGCGGCGACCGGATGTGGGAGTTCCTCGACCGGCTGCTGAGCGCCACGCTGCCGCGCATCCGCGACTTCCGTGGCGTCTCGCCGAAGGCGTTTGACGGTCGCGGCAACTTCAGCCTGGGCGTCCGCGAGCAGCTCATCTTCCCGGAGATCGAGTACGACAAGGTGGACCGCGTGCGCGGGCTGCAGATCAACATCATCACGACGGCGCGTAACGACGAAGAAGGGACGCGTCTGCTCGAGCTGCTGGGCATGCCCTTCAGCAAGAGCTAGGTGGAGGATCGCATGGCGAAGAAGGCGCTCGTCGAAAAGGCCAAGCGGCCGCCGAAGTACCCGAGCCGGATCATCCGGCGCTGCCAGCTCTGTGGCCGGCCGCGGTCCTACATCCGTTATTTCGCGCTCTGCCGCATCTGTTTCCGGCACCTCGCCCTGGAGGGCAAGCTCCCGGGCGTGAAAAAGTCGAGCTGGTAGGGGGACTCGAAGCAAATGTCGATCACAGACCCGATCGCCGACATGCTGACTCGCATCAGGAACGCGGTGACCGTGCGCCACGATCACGTGACGATGCCCGCGTCCAAGATGAAGGTCTCGATCGCCAAGGTGCTCAAGGACGAGGGTTTCGTCCGCGACTTCGAGACGTTCGAGGAAGGCGCGCGCCGTTTTCTCCGCATCCACCTCAGCTACACGGAGAGCCGCGAGCCGCTGCTGAACGGCATCAAGCGCGTGAGCCGGCCAGGCCTGCGCGTGTACGTGCAAAAGCGGGAGATCCCCCGCGTCTACAACGGCCTGGGCATCGCCATCCTGTCGACGCCGAAGGGCGTCATGGCCGGGCAGCAGGCCTGGCGGCAGCAGACCGGCGGCGAGATCCTCTGCTACGTCTGGTAGGAACGAAGAGATGTCGCGCATCGGCAAGCAACCCGTCCCGATCCCGTCCGCCGTGCAGGTGCACGTCGACGGCCGCGCGGTGACCGTGAAGGGCCCGCGGGGCGAGTTGCGCCGCGAGGTCCACCCCGATATGCGCCTGACGCTGGACGACGGCAAGCTCATCGTGACGCGGCCGAGCGACCAGCCGAAGCACCGCGCGCTGCACGGGCTCACGCGGGCGCTGCTGGCGAACATGGTGCTCGGCGTGGAGAACGGCTTCAAGAAGACGCTGGAGCTGCAGGGCGTGGGCTATCGCGCGCAGCAGATGGGCAAGAACATCCAGATCGCGGTGGGCTTCTCGCATCCCGTCGACGTCCAGGCGCCGGCGGGCATCACGCTGGAGGTGGAAGGCACCAGCCGGATCCACGTCCAGGGCATCGACAAGGAGCTCGTCGGCCAGGTGGCCGCGGAGATCCGCGGGATCAGGCCGCCGGAGCCCTACAAGGGCAAGGGCATCCGCTACGAGGGGGAGCACGTGCGGCGCAAGGCCGGCAAGGCCGGCAAGACGCTGCACTAGCCGAACGATGAAGCGACTGACGACAGCCAGAGCCGCCCGCGAGCGCCGCCACCTGCGCGTCCGCAAGAAGATCCGCGGCACGCCGGAGCGACCGCGCCTGGCCGTCTACCGCAGCCTCACGCACATCTACGCGCAGGTCATCGACGACGACGCCGGCCGCACGCTCGCTGCCGCGTCGGACCTCGAAGGGGCCGTGCGCGGCGAGAAGAACGGCAAGTCGAAGACCGACGTAGCCAAGCTCGTCGGCGAGCTCGTCGGCCGCCGTGCCCTCGAACAGGGGATCACGCAGGTCGTCTTCGATCGCGCCGGCTACCGGTATCACGGGCGCATCAAGGCGCTGGCCGGCGCCGCACGCGAGGCCGGCCTCACCTTCTAGCGCCAAGGAGCAGACATGGTCACCGTCACACCAGACTACGACATCGAAGCCCGCGAGCCGGAGCTCTCGGAGAAGGTGCTCTACATCAACCGTATCGCCAAGGTGGTGAAGGGCGGCCGGCGCTTCAACTTCAGCGCCGTCGTCGTCGTCGGCGATGGCCAGGGGCGCGTGGGCGCCGGCCTGGGCAAGGCGCACGAGGTGCCCGACGCGATCCGCAAGGCCGCGACGATCGCGCGTCGCAACCTGATCCGCGTGCCGATGCGCGACAGCACGATCCCGCACGAGGTGCTCTCGCGGTACGGCGCGGCGAAGGTGCTGCTGAAGCCCGCCTCGGCGGGAACCGGCGTCATCGCCGGGGGCGGCGTGCGCGCCGTCCTCGAGGCGGCGGGCGTTCGCGACGTGCTCAGCAAGTCGCTCGGCAGCAACAATCCGATCAACGTGGTCAAGGCGACGATGCAGGGCCTCGCCAGCCTGCGCCAGCCCGAGGAGGCCGTCGCGCGGCGCAAGGCGATCACCCAGGCGCAGCGTTCGGACCCGGAGGAGGAGTCCGATGGCTAAGCTGCGCGTGACCTGGGTCCGGAGCAGCTCCGGTCACAAGTTCGACCAGAAGCGAACGATCAAGGCGCTCGGCTTCCGCCGGCTCGGGCAGACCGTCGAACATAGCGACTCAGATTCGGTGCGTGGTATGATCTACAAGGTGCGCCACCTGCTGGCCGTAGAGGAGGCGAAGGAGTAGCCGTGGAACAGCACGAGCTTCGGCCGCCTCGAGGCGCCAAGCACGCCCGCAAGCGCGTGGGCCGCGGCAACGCCGGCGGCCAGGGCACCTATGCCGGCAAGGGGACGAAGGGGCAGCAAGCCCGTGCCGGGTCCGGCCCGCGCCCGGGCTTCGAAGGCGGGCAGACACCGCTCATCCGGCGCCTGCCCCGCCGGCGCGGCTTCCACAATCCGTTCCGGGTGGCGTTCACGCCCGTCAATCTGCGCGACCTGGCGAAGTTCCCCGCGAACGCGGAGGTGACGCCGGAGACGCTGCGCGAAGCTGGCATCGTCCGGTCGCTAAGCAAGCCGATCAAGGTGCTCAGCCTCGGCGAGCTGAGCGCGCCGCTCACGGTGCGGACGCATCGCGTGTCGACAGCCGCGCGCGCCAAGATCGAGGCCGCGGGCGGCAGCGCCGAGGAAACGATGGCCCGCAAGACGCCCGATCAGAAGCGGAAGCGCAAGGGCGCGATCGCCGCTCGGGCGAGGGCCGAGCAGGTGGCAGCGAAGCAGGAGAAGCGAGCCGAGGAACCCTCGGCGGAAGAGAAGCAGGATGACAGCGGTAGCGAGACCAGCGAGAGCCCAGCCGCCGAGTAGGCCCCGCCTGGTCCAGGCGGTGCTCGACGCGTTCCAGCAGCCGGACATCCGGCGGAAGCTGCTGTACACCATCGGTCTGCTGGTGGTGTTCCGCTTCGTCGCGCACATCCCGATCCCGGGCGTGAACACTGCCCTGCTGGAACAGGCCTTCGAGAACAACGCCATCCTGGGCTTCCTCAACCTGTTCAGCGGCGGCGCGTTGCGTAACTTGAGCGTGGCCGCGCTGGGCGTCTACCCGTATATCACCGCGTCGATCGTGATGAACCTGCTCCAGCCAATCGTGCCCAGCCTCTCGGCGCTGGCGCGAGAGGGCGAGCAGGGACGCCAGCGCATCCAGCTCTACACCCACTACCTGTCCGTGCCGATGGCGCTGGTCCAGGGGTACAGCCAGCTGATCATCCTCGAACAGCAGGGGGCGGTCACCGGCGTCGGCTTCACCGGGCCCGACGCGCTGCCGACGCTCTCCGCGGTGATCTCGATGACGGCCGGGACGATGTTCCTGGTCTGGATCGGCGAGCTGATCACCGAGAACGGCATCGGCAACGGCATCTCGCTGATCATCTTCGGTGGCATCGTGGCCGGTCTGCCGACGCTGCTGCCGAACATCGCCAGCTCATCGGTCGGGCTCTTTGGCATCGGCGCGCTGCTGGGCGTGGGCTTCCTCGTGCTCGCATCGATCGTGTTCGTGCAGGAGGCGCAACGTCGCATTCCCGTTCAATATGCCCGCAGCGTGTTCAGATCCGGCCGGATGTACCGGCAATCAGGGCAGAGCCATATCCCGCTGCGGGTGAACTCGGCGGGCATGATCCCGCTCATCTTCGCGTTCTCGATCGTGATCTTCCCGGGGGCGGCCGCCGACTTCTTGCGCAACCAGTCGGACAGCGAATGGGTGCGCAGCGTCGCCGGCTTCGTGGTCGACTGGTTTAGCCCGCAAAGTCAGTCGGCGACGCCGGCGTTCATGGCGACCGTGTTCGTGCTGGTTGTCGCCTTCACCTTCTTCTACACGCTGGTCATCTTCCAGCAGCAGAACCTGGCCGAGAACCTACAGAAGAACGGCGGCTTCATCCCGGGCATCCGCCCGGGCCGGCCGACGGCTGAGTACATCATGCGCGTTCTGGTGCGGATCACCTGGGCCGGCGCGATCTTCCTCGGCTTGGTCGCCATCCTGCCCTACGCGATGACGCGGTTCATCAACGTGCAGTCGCTCACGCTGAGCAGCAGCGGCCTGATCATCGTCGTCGGCGTCGTGCTCGACACCATGCGCCAGCTCGAGGCGCAGCTCATGATGCGGAACTATGAAGGCTTCATCCGTTAGTCCGGCCGGCACGATGAGCGAGCGCCACGGCCGGAGCCTGTTTCTCGTCCTGCTCGGCCCGCCCGGGACGGGAAAGGGCACGCAGGCGAAGCTCATCGCCGAGCGGCTCGGGCTCGCGCACATCGCCACCGGCGATCTGTTCCGCGAGGCCGTTCAGCAAGGCACCGAGCTCGGTCAGCGCGCGAAGGCCTACATGGACAGAGGCGAGCTGGTGCCAGACGAAGTCACCATCGCGATGCTGCTCGAGCGCATTGAGCGTCCCGACGCGCAGCACGGCGCGCTGTTCGACGGCTTCCCGCGCACGCTCCAGCAGGCGCAGGCGCTCGACGATGCGCTCGCGCGCCGCGGCGCCGCCGTCGCTCTCGCGCTGCACGTCACCGCCTCGGACGACGAGATCGTCCGCCGGCTGACGGGCCGCTGGCTCTGCCCCGGCTGCGGAGAGATCTACCACGAGCAGACCCGCCCGCCGAAGACGGCCGGCGTCTGCGACGCCTGCGGCAGCGCGCTCAGCCAGCGCGACGACGACAAGCCGGAGGTGGTCCGCCGCCGGCTCGAGCTCCAGCGGCCGGCCGAGGAGCTGCTGGGCCACTACCGTGCCCAGGACAAGCTCATCGATATCGACGGCGAGCAGCAGGTTGCCACCGTCACCCGCGACCTGCTGGCCGCGATCGAGGGGGTCCGGAGCTAGCCGATGCCGATCATCATCAAATCGGACGACGAGATCGCCATCATGCGCGAGGCCGGCCGCATCCTGGCGGAGGTGCTGGAGCTGCTCGCGGCGGAGGTGCGCCCTGGCCTCGTCGTGAAGGAACTTGATACACTGGTGGCTGACGAATACCGGCGGCGGGACGTCGTGCCAACGTTCCTGGGCTACCTTGGTTACCCGGCGCACGTGTGCGTGTCCATCAACGACGAGATTGTCCACGGCATTCCCGGCGGCCGGACGCTTCGCGAGGGAGACATCGTCGGCATCGACCTGGGGCTGACCTATCGGGGGTTCGTCGCCGACTCGGCATTGACGGTCGGCGTGGGCCGGATCAGTCAGGAAGCGCAGCGCCTGATCGACGTGACGCACGAGGCCCTCTGGGAAGGGATCCGCGCGGCCCGTCCGGGGGCGCGCCTGGGCGAGATTTCGCACGCGATCCAGACGCAGGCCGAGTCGTGCGGCTTCAGCGTGGTGCGCGAGTACGTTGGTCACGGCGTGGGGCGCGACATGCACGAAGACCCGCAGGTGCCGAACTTCGGCCCGGCGGACCGCGGCCCGGTCCTGCGCAAGGGCATGGTGCTGGCGCTGGAACCGATGGTGAACATCGGCGACTGGCACACGAAGAAGCACGACGACCAGTGGACGGTGAGCACGCTCGACGGCAGCCTCTCCGCCCACTTCGAGCACACCATCGCGATCACAGACGGTGAGCCGGAGGTGCTCACGCTGCGCGAGAGCGAACGAATACGGGCAGGGCGGCTGGCCGCCACGGCGGGACGGAGCTAGATGGCGAAGAAGGACGCGATCGAAGTCGAAGGCGTGGTGAAGACCCCGCTGCCCAACGCCATGTTCCGCGTGGACCTGGCAAACGGCCACGAGGTGCTCGCCCACATCTCCGGCAAGATGCGCCTGCACTACATCAAGATCGTGCCCGGCGACCGGGTCCTGGTGGAGCTGTCTCCCTACGACCTGGCGCGGGGCCGGATCACCTATCGGTTCAGGTAGCCACGGAGCAGACGATGAAGGTCCAAGCATCCGTCAAGCGTCGCTGTGAGAAGTGCCAGATCATCAGGCGCCACGGCAAGGTGCGCGTGATCTGCGAGAACCCGCGTCACAAGCAGCGGCAGGGGTAGAGGAGCACATCGATGGCACGTATCGCCGGAATCGACGTCCCCCGCGACAAGCGCATCGACGTCTCGTTGACGTACATCTACGGCATCGGGCCGGCGCTGGCGAAGCGCATCACGCAGCAGGCCCAGGTCAACGGCACGGCGAAGACGCGTGACCTGACCGACGAGGAGGTTACCCGCATCCGCGAGGTGATCGACCGCTCCCACACGGTGGAGGGCGACCTGCGCCGTGAGGTGCGTCAGAACATCCAGCGCCTGATCGAGATCAACTGCTACCGCGGGATCCGGCACCGGCGGGGCCTGCCGGTGCATGGCCAGCGCACCCGCACCAACGCGCGGGCGCGCAAGGGCCCGCGCAAGACCGTCGCCGGCAAGCGCAAGACGCTGGCGAAGAAGTAAGCGAGGGCGAATCGATGGCCGAGAAGAAGACGCGAGCGCGCCGGCGGGAGAAGAAGTCCGTCCCGAGGGGGAGGGCGTTCATTCAGTCGACGTTCAACAACACACTCGTGACGCTGACCGATCCGAACGGCAACGTCATCGCGGCGACCAGCGCCGGCATGGTGGGCTTCAAAGGCTCTCGCAAATCGACACCGTTCGCGGCGGGACAGGCCGCCGAGCGCGCCGCCCGTAAGGCGATGGAGAACGGCATGCGCCAGATCGACGTGCTGATCAAGGGCCCGGGCTCCGGCCGGGAAGCGGCCATCCGCTCGCTGGAGGCGGCGGGGCTCTCCATCCTGAGCATCCGCGACGTCACGCCCATGCCGCACAACGGCTGCCGCGCGCGCAAGCGGCGCCGGGTGTAGAAGGAAGAGGAGGAGAACATGGCCCGCTATACGGGGCCCGTCTGCAGGCTCTGCCGTCGCTACGGCGACAAGCTCTACCTTAAGGGCGACCGCTGTGCCAGCCCGAAGTGCGCCTTCGAGCGGCGGCCGACGCCGCCCGGGCAGCAGCGCTTCGCGCGCAGGCGCCGCGTCTCCGACCGCTCGCTCCAGCTCCGCGAAAAGCAGCGCGCGCGCTTCACCTACGGCATCATGGAGAGCCAGTTCCGCCGCTATTACCGCGAGGCACTGCGCCGCTCCGGCGTCACGGGCGAAAACCTGGTCCGGTTGCTGGAGATGCGGCTGGACAACGTCATCTACCGTCTCGGCTTTGGCGACTCGCGGGCCCAGGCCCGCCAGGTCGTTCGCCACGGCCACGTCACGCTCAACGGCCGGGTCACCGACATCCCATCGTGTTCCCTGCGCGTCGGCGACGTCGTCGCCTGGTCGGCCAAGGGCCAGCAGACGGAGCTGATGAAGATGATGCGGGACAACCTGCAAAGCAAAGAAGTGCCGGACTGGCTGGGGGTGGACGCCGCCAGCATGACGGGACGCGTCCTCGCCCAGCCGGACGTCGCCCAGGTGGGCGCGAAGTTCGACCCAGCCGTCATCGTCGAGTTCTACTCTCGTTAGGAGAGACAGCCAATGAACGCCGTCACTTTTGGTACCAGCGTGGCAGGGCTCCAGGCGATCGAGCCCGAGGCCCCGCGCATCACCGTCGAGGAGGAGTCCGAGACGTTCGCGCGCATCCTGGCGGAGCCGCTCGCGCCGGGCTTCGGGATCACGCTCGGCAACGCCCTCCGCCGGGTGCTGCTCAGCTCGCTGCCCGGCGCCGCGATCACCTCGATCCGCATCGAAGAGGTCGTCCACGAGTTCTCCACCGTCGCGGGCGTGAAGGAGGACACGATGGAGCTCCTCCTCAACTTCAAGGACGTGCGCCTCCGCCCCCTCTCCGACCGGCCAGGCAAGATGTACCTGGAGGCGAAGGGGCCCGGCCCCATCCACGCGCGCGACATCCAGGTCGCCGCGGACTACGAGATCGTGAACCCGGACCTCTACCTGGCGACGCTCGATTCCGACAAGGCGCACCTCACCGTGGAGTTCACCGTCGAGCGAGGGCGCGGCTACCTCTCCGCCGACTCCTCAGACGGCATGCCGATCGGCGTCATCCCGGTCGATGCCATCTTCACGCCCGTGCAGAAGGTCAACTATCACGTGGAGCGCACGCGCGTCGGCCAGACCACGAACTACGACAAGCTGGTGCTGGAGGTCTGGACCGACGGCACGATGAACGCCGTCGATGCCATCAGCCAGAGCGGGGACATCCTGCGCGATGAGCTCCGCGTCTTCTCGCAGCTCGGCAAGCCGGAGCCGATGGTGGTCGAGCACGGCGTCGGCCGTGGCGTGGCCCTGCCCGCCGACAAGGCCAACACGCCGATCGAGGAGCTGAATCTTTCGGTGCGCGCGTACAACTGCCTGAAGCGCAGCGGCCTGATGACCGTCGGCCAGGTGCTGGAGAAGAGCGAGGAGGAGCTGCTCACGCTGCGCAACTTCGGCCAGAAGTCGTACGACGAGCTGAAGGCCAAGCTGATCGACTTCGGGTTCTTGCAGCCCGAGGCGCACGAGCAGGCCGGCGGCGGCTTTGCAATCGAGGGCGAAGAGGACATGAGCCCGCTCGGCGCCGCGCTGATCCAGGCGCTCCAGGAGGCGGGCGAGGACCCGTCCGAGCTCATCGCCAAGGACGAGGCCGGGTAGCAGCATGAAGCACCGGGTCAGCGGCAGAAAGCTCAACCGCCCAACGCCCCATCGCAAGGCGATGCTGCGCAACCTCGTGAAGGACCTGCTCGTCTACGAGTCGATCCGCACCACAGAAGCGCGCGCGAAGGAGACCCGGCGGTCGGCGGAGCGCATCATCACGCTGGGCAAGGACGGCACGCTCCACGCGCGCCGGCAGGCGCTGGCGTACCTGAACGCGAAGTCGGTCGTCAGCAAGGTGTTCGACGAGCTGGGTCCGCGCTACGCCGGACGCCCCGGCGGGTACACGCGCATCCTCAAGCTCGCGCCGCGCGCCGGCGACAACGCTCCCATGGCCCGCCTGGAGCTCATCCGCGACGAAGCGTGACGGCGCAACCTCCGCGCCGCCGCATCGCGCTGGTCCTCGAGTACGACGGCAGACCCTACGGCGGCTCCCAGGTCCAGAAGCGCATGCCAACCATCCAGGGCGAGCTTGAGACCGCTTTCGAGCGGCTCACCGGCGAGCGGTTGCGCGTCGCGTTCGCCGGGCGCACGGACGCCGGCGTCCACGCGACGGGGCAGGCCGCCGCGTTCACGACCGCTTCTTCCCTACCGGTCGAGACGTTCGTCCGCGGGCTCAACGCCTTTCTGCCGCCGGAGATCGCGGTTCGCCGCGCTATCGAGGCGCCAGCCGACTTCGATCCACGCCGCCACGCCGCGAGCCGGACGTATCGCTACACAATCTACAACGCGCCCGTCCGCTCGCCGCTGTGGCGCGACCGGGCCTGGCACGTGACCGAGCCGCTCGACGAGGCCACTATGCGGCGCGCCGCGTCATGGCTCCCGGGCCGGCACGACTTCGCCGCCTTCAGCCGGCGCGAGGGCGTCAGCACGGTGCGCTGCGTGCGCCGCTGCGACGTCGAACGGCGCGGGCCGCTCGTCACTGTGGAGATGGAGGCGAATGCCTTCCTCCGCCACCAGGTGCGCCGCACTGTAGGCGCGCTGGTGCGAGTCGGGACGGGCCGGCTGGCGCCGGCGGGCCTCCGAGGCCTGCTTCGGGACCGGCAGCCCTGCGCCGCCGGGCCGGTCGCCCCGGCCCACGGGCTCCGCCTGCTGCGGGTCGACTACGCGGGGCTCGATCTTGGCGGGCCGGACACGCTATCATAGAGCCCTGGCCGGAGGCGCTCCGGCCGCGATTGTGAGATGAAGACCTACAGCCCTAGCTCCAAGGAGATCGAGCCGCACTGGCACGTCGTGGACGCCGAAGGGCGCCCGCTGGGGCGCTTGGCGTCGCAGGTCGCCCAGCTCCTGCGCGGCAAACACCGGCCTACCTTCGCGCCGCACATGGACCACGGCGATTACGTCGTGGTCGTGAACGCCTCGCGCGTGCGCATCACCGGCAGGAAGACGGAGCAGAAGACCTACTACCGCCACACCGGCTACCCGGGCGGCTTGCGAGAGACCAACCTCGGCAAGTTGCTGGACACGCACCCCGATCGCGTGGTGCAGGCGGCCGTGAAGGGCATGTTGCCCCACAATCGACTGGGCCGCCGCCTGCTGGGCCATCTGAAAATCTACGGCGGGCCCGACCACCCGCACGACGCGCAGGTGAACGCGGGCAGTCGCAGCCGCAAGGAGCCAGCCGCCAGCGCGGTGAAGGAGCCAGCATGACGAACGAGCTGTACTACTACGGCACCGGACGCCGGAAGAACGCCGTCGCGCGAGTGCGTCTCTACCCGGGGGACGGGCCGCACCTGATCAACGAAAAGCCGCTGGAGGCCGTCTTCTCGCGCATTACGCATCGCTTCGCCATCCTGCGGCCGCTGGAGGTGACCGAGTCCACTGGCAAGTTCCACGCACAGGTGCGCGTGGCCGGCGGTGGCATCAGCGGCTGGGCGGACGCCATCGCCCATGGCATCGCGCGGGCGCTGGTCCGCGCGGACGAGACGACGCACAAGCCGCTGCGCAAGCACGGCCTGCTCACCCGCGATTCGCGCGAGAAGGAACGCAAGAAGTACGGCCTCAAGCGCGCGCGCAAGGCCCCGCAGTACACCAAGCGATAGTGTTCGCCTCAGCACAAAACGAAGGCCGGGCTTCACGCCCGGCCTTCGTGCTTCTACCGTTCGACTCCTAGCCGCGCGCCAGCCGCTGCTTGAGCTTCTCGATCGGGGCTACCGGAGACGGGTCCACCCCGTTCAGCATCGCGAGGTGGAAGCTCACCCAGTCGCCCTGATAGATCCCCGTCAAGATCTGCGCCAATGCACCCGTCCCGCGCGCGTCCACTCGCTCGTTCGAGACGCCGGCGTCGCGCAGCGCGTCCGCTGTGCCGTCGTAGCGCAGGAGGAGCCGCGGCGGCAGCGCCGGATGGCCGAGGAAGACGACGTGCAGCAGCCGCACGACGCTCTCGGGCAGCGCGAAGCCGACGATCGCGTTGTGGTCGAGCTCCGGCAGCTCCTCGTAGAGCGCCCAGACCTTGCTGTTCTCGTTGAGCTGGGTCTTCCAGCGATACGCGGCGACCGCGAGCGGACCCGCGCCCACGACGGCCGGCAGCCGGCCTGCCAGCCGCGCCGCCAACTGCTTCGCCGGGTTGCGCGCGGCCGGGACGCCGGCGCCCAGCTCGTTCCGCTGCTCGCGCATCAGCGACAGCGCCTCCGCCACGGCCTCGCTCTGCGCGCCCAGCAGCCCGACGCGCTCTCCTATCGCCAGCAGCGCCATGAGCTGATACCCGATCGCCGAGCGCGGCCCGCCGTCGTACTCGTAGACGAGAGCCGGCGCGCCGGCGGCCTCCGCCAGCTCGAGCAGGGCGCCGCCCGTGGTCACGACCGCCGTCCGCGCTCCCATGGCGAGGGCCTGCTCGTAGGCCGAGAGCGTCTCCTCGGTGTTGCCGCTGTGGCTGCATGCGACCACGAGCGAGGCGTCGTCGACGAACGCCGGCAGGTCGTAGCCGCGGACGAGGTGCACCGGCTTACGGCTGCCGGATGCCGCGATCGAACGGAGGATGGCCGCCGCGATCGCCGAGCCGCCCATCCCTGCCAGAACGACCTCGCGGACGCTCGTCTGGGCCGCCGGCAGCTCCAGTGTGCGGTGGCGCTGCCACGCCGCCTCGCAGTCGTCCGGAAGGCCCTCGATGCGTCCGGCCATGCCGCCGGCATCGAGGCGCGCGATCATCGCCTGGTCGTCGAGGACAGCAGAGGAGTCGATCACCGCTGCCCTACTTCGCCTGCGCCGAAAGCTGCTCGGCGGCTTCGTTCAGGTCCTTCACCGTATCGATCGCCTTCCAGTACGAACGCGAGCGGAACCCGTACAGCCGGCCCTCGGCGGCGAGACGCGGGAAGAGCGCGTCCTCATGGTCGCCCACGTCCGGCAGGTCGGCGAAGAACGCGCGGTCGAGCACGTAGGCGCCGGCGCTCAGCCAGTGCGGCAGCAGCGGCTTCTCGCGAAAGCCGGTGATGCGTTTCCCGCGTTGCTGCACGATGCCGTACGGGCTGCGCAACTGCGTCAACAGGAGCGTCGCTACGGCGCCGGCGCGCTGGTGCTGGCGGATCAACGGCGCGAGCGGCTGCGTGTGCACGTTGTCGCCGTTTGCGCCGATCACGAACGGCGCATCGTGCGGCACGTGCTGGTAAGCAAGCTTGAGCGCGCCGCCCCGGCCGAGCGGTTCGTCTTCCACCGAGTAGCGCAGGCGCACGCCCCAGCGCCCGCCGTCCGCGAAGTACTCCTCGATCGCCTCGTGCAGGTAGCCGCAGGCGACGACGATATCGGTGACGCCGTTGTCGCGCAGCCAGTCGACCTGGTATTCCAGGATCGGCTTGCCGAGGAGGAGCACCATCGACTTGGGGCGGTCGCCCGTCAGCGGCCGCAGCCGCTCCCCCTTGCCGCCGGCGAGGATGATGGCGTGCATCAGCGATCACCGTGCCAGTGGGCGGGATGATTCTCGTCGTGCTCCCACGTGAACGGATTGCTGGCGATGTACTCACGTATGCGATCCAGGCTCCGTTCGTCCCGTACAATGTGCTCATAGTAATTGCGTTGCCATCCGAAGTCGTCTCGACCTTCCTTCCGGCAGCCGGACGTAACGGCAGCCTTGTAGGTTCGAATCACCAGCGCCAGAGATCCCGCGCGAGGCGAGATCGCCGAGAAGTGATTGCTCGAATCGCGAGTAGGGGCGTTCAATTGAACGCCCCTACCAGACGTCTCCTCGAGGAACAACACTGCGTGCAAATGATTGGGCATAAGAGTCCATTCGTCCAGGATCACGAATGGGAAATGCTCCGGAAGCGAGAGCCAACATTGCTCCACTACGGCACGGATGGCTGGCTCATCAAACAGGGGTTCGCGATCCTGCGAGCATATCGTGACAAAGTATGCCCCCGCCCGCGCGTAGTCACGGCCGCGTAGGCGAATCGAGCGGCGATCGCGTTCCCGGGCCCCGGCGTGCATCCTGCTCGTGGACTCCTCGGTCAGACGATTTGCCTCTCGTCCCTAGCCGCTGGCCTCCAGGGCCGCCTCGACCGTCTCGCCCAGCCCGGCCGCCTGGCGCAGCGCCGCGGCCTTGTCGGTCGCCTCCCACGGTGCGTCGATGTCCTCGCGGCCGAAGTGGCCGTAGGCGGCCGTCGCGCGATAGATGGGCCTGCGCAGGTTCAGGTCGCGGATGATCGCCGCCGGCCGCAGGTCGAAGTGCTCCAGCACGAGGCGCAGGATGGTATCGTCAGCGACGCGCCCCGTGCCGAACGTCTCGACCGCCACGGACGTCGGCCGGGCGACGCCGATCGCGTACGAGAGCTGCACCTCGACGCGGTCGGCCAGGCCCGCGGCGACGACGTTCTTCGCGACGTAACGCGCGGCATACGCTGCCGAGCGGTCGACCTTCGTCGGGTCCTTGCCGGAGAAGGCGCCGCCGCCGTGCCGCGCGATGCCGCCGTAGGTATCGACGATGATCTTGCGGCCGGTGAGGCCAGCGTCGCCCATGGGGCCGCCGACGACGAAGCGGCCGGTGGGGTTCACGAGGTAGCGCGTGCGGTCGTCGAGCAGCTCCGGCGGGATCACCTCATGCACGACGACATCGACGAGCTCCTGCTGGAGCTGGTCGTGCGGGACCACCGGATCGTGCTGCGCGGCGAGCACGACCGTATCGATGCGCTTCGGACGGCCATACTCGTACTCGACCGTCACCTGGGACTTGCCGTCCGGCCGCAGGTAGTCGAGCACGCCCTCCTTGCGCACAAAGGAGAGCCGCCGGCACAGCTTGTGCGCGAGCGAGATCGTCAGCGGCATCAGCTCCGGCGTCTCCCGGCAGGCGAAGCCGATCATCATCCCCTGGTCGCCGGCTCCTTGTTCCAGCGCCAGCTCCTCCGCGCTCACCTGGCCCTCACGCGCCTCCAACGATTTGTCCACGCCCTGTGCGATGTCGCCCGACTGCTCCTTGATCGAGACCGAGACGCCGCACGTCTCGTAGTCGAAACCATACTTCGCGCGGGTGTACCCCACGTCGCGCACGACCTCGCGGACGATGTCCGGGATGTCGACATAGCCCGTGCTGAGCGTGATTTCGCCGAAGACGAAGACCAGGCCGGTCGTCACCGCCGACTCGCAGGCGACGCGGGCCATCTTGTCCTCGCGCAAGAACCCATCGAGCACGGCGTCGGAGATCTGGTCGCACAGCTTGTCGGGGTGTCCCTCGGTCACCGACTCCGACGTGAGGAACAGGGACGGGGAGGTCATAAAAGTTGTACTGTCACTCATTGGGCACTCCTCTATCGATTTGATGCGAGATGCGGGACGCGGGAAGCGGGACGAGCCTTCGACGCCTCCGCCTCGAAGGTCTGCCATGTCTGCATCAGCCTGAACAGTTGCTTAGCCAAGATCGTGTAGCCCGCTACCAGCTCGCAAGTCTCACCGCTGCCGAGATAACCAAGCCGTTCGGCAATGCGAAGGTGGACGATGACCTCGTTGGCGGAGCCGAGTGCGTGGTTCAGGTATGCCTTGAACTCCTTGCTCGATGTCTTCTTACCGTATCCCTCGGCTATGTTGGCTGGGATCGCCTTGCTGGCACGCCGCAACTGGCTAGCCAACTCGAAACGCTCGTAGTCAGGAAACGTGATGACATGGGCATGCAACGGTACGAGGAGTTCCATGGCTCGTTGATACACCTCCAGATCCTCGTAGCTCCGGATCGCACGGCGATCCGTTCCCGTTTCCCGCTTCCCGTTTCCCGCCTCCATCACGTGCCTTCTTCCCAACTGGACAGGTACTTCCGCTGTTCGTCCGTCAGCTCGTCGATGCGCACACCGAGCGCCGCCAGCTTCAGCCGCGCGATCTCCTCGTCGATCTCGCGCGGGACAGCGTAGACCTCGACCGGCAGGCGTTCCTCGCGCAGGACGAGGTACTCCGCGCTCAGCGCCTGGTTCGCGAAACTCATGTCCATTACGCTCGCCGGGTGGCCCTCGGCGGCCGAGAGGTTGATCAGGCGGCCGTCGGCGAGGACGAAGATGCGGCGTCCGTCGCCGAGCAGGTACTCTTCGACGAACGGGCGGATCTCGCGGCGGGCTTCCGCCATGCCGCCGAGCGCCGCCAGGTTCAGCTCCACGTTGAAGTGGCCAGAGTTGGCCAGAATAGCGCCGTCCTTCATCGTGTCCATGTGCTGCTTGTCGACGGCGTTGATGTCACCGGTCAGCGTGATAAAGATGTCGCCGACCGTCGATGCCTCCTGCATCGTCATCACGCGGTACCCATCCATCACGGCCTCCAGCGCGCGCAGCGGATCGACCTCCGTGACGATGACCTGCGCCCCCATCCCGCGCGCGCGCATCGCCACGCCGCGTCCGCACCAGCCGTAGCCGACGACGACGACCTGCTTGCCCGCCCACAGGACGTTCGTGGCGCGCGTAATGCCGTCGAGCGTGCTCTGGCCCGTGCCGTAACGGTTGTCGAAGAGGTGTTTGGTATTCGCCTCGTTCACCGCGATGATCGGATACGCCAGCGCTCCGTCCTTCGCCATCGCCCGCAGGCGGATGACGCCTGTCGTCGTCTCTTCCGTCCCGGCCAGCACGCCGTCGATCAGGTCGCGCCGGTCGCGGTGGATCGTCGCCACCAGGTCGGCGCCGTCATCCATCGTCATCTGCGGCGCCAGCTCGAGTGACTGGTGGATGTGCTTGTAGTACGTGTCGTTGTCTTCGCCCTTGATCGCGTACGTGGCGATGCCATACTCCGCGACCAGGGCCGCAGCGACGTCGTCCTGCGTGCTGAGCGGGTTGCTGGCGCACAGCGAGAGCTGCGCGCCGCCGTCGCGCAGCGCGAGCATCAGGTTGGCCGTCTCCGTCGTCACGTGGAGGCAGGCGGAGATGCGAACGTCGCGCAGCGGCCGGTCTTTGGCGAAGCGCTCGCGGATCGACCGGATGACCGGCATCTCACGCGCCGCCCAGTCGATGCGGCGGATACCCTCCTCTGCGAGGCTCAAGTCCTTCACGTCGTGAGCTATCGTCTCTCGGACCATCTACGATGCGCCTTTCTGTGCTGCTGCCACCCGCGCCTCCGCGTATGGGGGCTCCGGGTAGTACTCCATGAATTTCTGGACGTTGCGGGCCGTCGCCGCGTCTTTCACCTGCCCGACCAGATAGAGCGCCATATCGATGCCGGCGGAGACGCCCGCGGCGCTGATCACGTTCCCGTCCTCGACGAACCGCTCCTCGACCACGGTGACGTCCGGCTCATTCCGGAGCTCGTTCAGCGAGGCCCAGTGGGTGGTCGCCCTCCGTCCCGAGAGGAAGCCGGCCCTGCTCAGGATGAACGCCCCGGTGCAGACCGACGTGACCCACGCGCACGACGCTCCGGCGCGCCGCACGAAGCCTACAAGCTTCTCGTTGTCGACTTCGTTGCGCGTGCCAAAGCCTCCTGGTACCAGCAGGACCTCCAGCGCCGGGCAGTCGTCGAAGGTGCAGTCCGGCAGGACGCGCAGGCCCTTCGCGCAGAGGACGGGCTGGCGTGTCTCCGCCACCAGGACGATCCGCCACTCCTGGTCGAAGTGCTTCGCCAGCATGCCGAACACTTCGTAGGGGCCAGCGAAGTCCAGCTCCTCCGCCTCCGGAAAGAGCACGATCCCGATCGTCTTCGTCATCCAGTCTCCCTCTCCTCTCACGTCGCGATGCTGACGAGCTGGGCGCCGTAGCGGCGGCCGCGCGCGCCGGCGACCCAGCGCCGGAACGCGGCGGCGATGCCCAGGTCGCGCCGCACCGCGGCCCCTTCGATCAGGCGGCCGACCTCTCGAAAGCCAAGGCGCTGGTAGGCGCGCACGGCCGGCCCGTTACGCGGGTCGACGCTGAGCACGACCTCCCGGCAGCCCGCCGAGAGGATGTGCTGCGTGACGGCGCCGGTGACCAGGGTTCCCAACCCGCGGCCGCGATACTTGGGATGTGTGAAGACGTTGCCCACTACCGCAATGCCATCCACTCCCGAGATGACATGCGTGCCGGCGACCGCGACCAGCCGCTCGCCGTCGTACGCGCCGTAGTACACGGCCTCGTCGACGTTCTGCGCGCTATAGAAGGCGGCCGTCCCGTCCGACCGGTAGAGCTGGTTGATCTGTCGAACATCGCGACCGCTCAGCCGTCGCGCCCGGCCTTCGAACGGACGGAAGCCCTCGCGGTCGGCCAGCATGCGGAGCATGCTCTGGTGCTCGCTCACGGAGTAGCGCCGCAGCACGATGGGCAGGTGGCGCACCTCGCAGGTGAGGAAGGTGTGGCGCGGGCCCGGATGAAGCCGCAGGAGCGCCTCCAGCCCATCGACGTCTCCGAAGGCGAAGAGCGCGCTCCCCAGCCCGCCGCGCGAATGCACGAGCAGCGCTTGGCCCTGCGCGCTGCGCGCCGACCACCACTCGCTGCGGGGAAACAGCGCCGGCTGGAGCTGCCCCAGCGCGTACGCCGCGTACGCGCGCTGCGACGATAGCGTCCGCCGCAGCTCCTCGACGTCCTCGGCCCGCCGGACGAGGTAGTCGACGTGCGCGCGCGCGGCAAGCGGTCGTGACAGCGGTCGATCGGCCATCGTCAGCTCCTCGCGCCTACCGGCATGTAGCGTCCGATGATCGGCGCGAGGTCGCGCTTCACCCCGTCGGGCACCAACGCGGGCGACGTGATCAAGGCCGACGCGAGCGCGTTGCCGCACTGACAGTCGCGTTCGGCGGGCAACGTGCGCACGGCCTCGGCGACGATGCGCCGCGCGCGCTCGATGTTGTGCAGCAGGTTTTCGATCACCATCTCGCCGCTGACCGGGGGGTGCTCGTCGTGCCATGTATCGTAGTCGGTGACCAGCGCCAGCATCGCGTAGCAGATCTCCGCCTCGCGGGCCAGCTTCGCCTCCGGCGCCGCGGTCATCCCGATCACCGCCGCGCCCCACGACCGGTAGATCTGCGACTCCGCGATCGTTGAGAACGCCGGGCCTTCGACGGCCACGTAGGAGCCGCCTCGGTGCGCCCTGGAATCGAGCGCCCTGGCGGAGCTCATCAGCAGCTCGCTGAGCTGCGGGCAAAACGGATGGTCGAAGGCGATGTGCGCGACCAGCCCGCGGCCGAAGAACGTGTCCGGCCGGCCGCGCGTGTGATCGATGAGCTGGCCGGGGATCACCAGGTCGAGCGGCGCGATCTCCTCGCGCAGGCTGCCGACCGCGCTCAGCGCGAAGCAGCGCTCGACACCCAGGCTTTTCAGCGCCCAGATGTTCGCCCGGAACGGCACCTCAGCGGGCAGGACGCGGTGTCCCGCGCCGTGCCGCGTCACGAACGCGATGCGCACCCCTTCCAGCGTGCCGAGGACGACCGGATCGCCCGCTGGGCCGAACGGCGTCTCGATACGCACTTCCTCAACGTCGTCGAGGCCGTCGATCTGGTAGAAGCCGGAGCCGCCGATCACCCCCACTTTCGCCCCGCTCACGCGCCCGCCTCCACGCGCTCGAGCTGCCGGGCGAGCGAGGTCGCGTACGGCGGCCGCGCGACGCCGCGCTCCGTGACGATCGCCGTGATCAGCTCCGCCGGCGTCACGTCGAAGGCCGGGTTCGCCGCCAGCACGCCCTCCGGGGCCGTGCGCGCCCCGGCGATGGTCGTCACTTCGACAGCCTCGCGCTCCTCGATCGGGATGTCGTCGCCGGCCGGCAGCGACCGGTCGATGGTGCTCTCTGGCGCGGCGACGTAGAAGGGCAGGCCGTGCGCTCGCGCCAGCACAGCGAGCGCATAGGTACCGATCTTGTTCGCTGCGTCGCCGTTCGCGGCGATGCGGTCAGCGCCCACGATCACCAGGTCGACAGCGCCCCGGCGCATCAGCGCGCCCGCTGCGGAATCGACGATCAGCGTGCATTCGATGCCCTCGCGCGCCAGCTCCCAGGCGGTGAGGCGCGCGCCCTGCAGCAGCGGCCGCGTCTCCGTCGCGATGACACGCACACGCTTGCCCGCCTCGACGGCCGCGCGCACGACACCGAGCGCCGTGCCGTAGCCGCCGGTGGCCAGCGCGCCCGTGTTGCAGTGCGTCAGCACCTTGGCGCCGTGCGGTACCAGCGCAGCGCCAAGGCGCGAGAGCCGCTGCTCCGCAGCGAGCCCCTCTCGCTGAATGCGCTGCGCCTCTGCCAGGACCGCCCTTCGGGCCGCCTCCGCGCTAGAGACCGCTTCAGCGGCGCTCAGGCAGCGCTGGAGCGCCCACGAGAGGTTGACCGCGGTCGGGCGTGTCGCTGCCAGTTCTCGGGCTGCTGCGCGCAGGTCCAGGCCCGCGCTCGCGGCGAGCGCGAGGCCGTATGCGGCCGCCACGCCGATGGCCGGCGCGCCGCGCACCCGCATCGACCGGATCGCTTCGGCCACCTGGTCCGGGCTGTCCAGCTCCAGCCAGACCTCCTCGGCCGGAAGCCGCGTCTGGTCGAGCAGCCGCAGCCGGCCGCCGGACCAGTTGATGGGCGTCAGTGTCATTCGGTCCCCTTCATCAGGCAACAAAATAGCGACCTCTCAAGCGTCGTGGTGTGAGAAGTCGCGGAAACCGCACTCTCATCTGTCCCCATTGGGGTCGGAGTTGGCACCTTAGTCCTTCCCTTGCGGGAAGAACCGGTTGCCGGGCTTCGTCGGGCCGTTCCCTCCACCACTCTGGATAAGAGTGTAAGCCGTATTCAGTTGTCGGCAGCAGTGTACGGCACAGGAGCGGGCCCGTCAAGGCGGGTTTTCCACCACAGCAGTTGACAGCCGCTTTGGATTGACCAGATAATAGCAGGCCCTGACATGGCGGAAGCTAGACGATGGTGAAGCTTGCTGTCCTCGCCTGCGCGGCCTCCGCCGCTTTCCTCTCTGCCGCCTGCCGCGACGGTGAGCCAGCTGCCACGGCCCCACCGCCGGCGACGGCGTCGACCTCGACACCGGTGCCCGCCGCCCAAGCCGGTGACAGGATCGCATTCACGTCCTGCGTGGCCGAGAACCCTCAGGACCTGGAGAGCGATCCCGTATGCAACATCTACGTCATCGACACCGCCGGCTCGGGCCTGACCGCTGTTACAGACCTGCCCGCCTTCAATCCTGAGAACGATTACCCCCATGCCATCTGGTCGCCCGACGGCGAGCGAATTGCTTTCGCCTTCCCCGGAGACGCTCGGAGCGAGAACCCGTTCGACAGCGAGATATTCGTGATGAACGCCGACGGGTCGGAGCAGAAGAATCTGACCAATAGCCCCGACGCCGACGACCGGCGCCCCTTCTGGTCCCCCGACGGCGCTCGCATCGCCTTCATGTCCGACCGTGACGACGCCGAGTACGAGATCTACGTGATGAACGCGGATGGTTCAGGGACTCTCCGCCTAACCAACAGGCCTGGCTTTGATGGCTGGGATTCCGCGCCTGTTTGGTCCCCCGACAGCTCCCGGATCGTCTTTCGATCCGACGGCATCTACGTCTTGACTATCGACGGCGCCGCTGTGACGCGCCTCCCGAACCTCGACGGGGCTGAGCCCTCGTGGTCGCCCGACGCCAGTCACCTTGGCTTTACGGACTACAGCTCCATCTACATTGTGAACGTCGACGGGTCGGGTCTAACCAACCTGAGCAGCCAACTCTCCTCCGGCCATTATGCCTGGTCTCCCGATGGAAGCCAGCTCGCCTTCAGCTCCACCCGCGACGAGAACCGTGAGATATACATCATGAACCTCGATGGCTCTGGCTTGAGCAACGTGACCAACGACCCAGCGGACGACTCCGCCCCAGGCTGGTCGTCGGACGGTAGCCGTATCGCCTTCCTATCGGACCGGTTTGACGACGGGGGATCGCTCAGGATCTACGTGACGAACGCCGATGGCTCGGGGGTGACCCGCCTAACCGAGATCCCGGGCTCCCACCCGGCCTGGTCGCCATCGCCGTAGGCGCACCCCTGCGGGCCCGGCAGGGTGCTGAAGAACAGATGTCTACCGTTCCCACCCGCCCGCCCAGGAAGGTATTTGAATCTGGGGGGACACCCCCCAGACCCCCCGACAGGGGGCTCCGCCCCCTGTACCCTCGGCGACCGGGGTTCTTCAGCACCCTGCTAGATCCGGACCTGGACGTCTTCGCCTTCGACCCGTACTTCGTACTTCGGCTCATCGCTCTCGGCGGGCGGGCCGAGGACCTTGCCCGTCGTCACGTCGAACTCACCGCTGTGCCAGGGGCAGGTCACCGTGGTGCCCTCCAGCTCCCCTTCGCCCAGCGGGCCGCCCATGTGCGTGCACTCGCCGCCGATGGCGTAGAACGTCCCGTCGACGTTGGCGAGGCAGACCTGGGTGCCGTCCTCCAGCTCGACGTGCTTGAGCGAGTTCGCCGGCACCTCCGATGTCTTCGCTATCGTCTTGAACTCGGGCATCGTTCCCTCCTACAGCTCGTCCCAGAAACTCTCGATCAGCTCGTCCGGCAGGTCGAAGACCTGGTCGCCGTCCGTTGTGTGCAGCGCCTCCGTGCGCAGGAACGCCGGGATCTGGTCGACGTCGGCGCCGATGCCGGCGCGCGTGTTGAACTCGCGTTCGTCCAGCAGGCAGCGCCGTCCGAGCGCGGCCACGCCGTCCGCCGACCACGGCACGCCGTGCTGCGCGCTCACGAACGTCGCCATATCGTCCAGCGTCGGGTTCGAGAACTGGCACAGGCCTACCGAGTCCGTCGCCGCCATCAGGACCTGCTCGTGCCGCGACGACTTCAGGTACGTCTCCGGCGTGACACCGCGCGCCGTGACGAGGCCCGCCGTGTGGTCGGCTCCCTGCGGGCTGGTGGCGTAAGTGATGCCCATCGCCTTCAGCGTGCGCGGCTCCCAGGCCGGCAGCCCCATGCCCTTGATCGCCGGCACGCGGTCGATGCCGAAGTGGCGTGCGACGGCCACCGTACCGCTGCCGAGCACGCGGCCCAGATCGCTGCCGCCCCGGATCTCCTGCAGCAGGCCGGCTGCCGCCTTCCAGTCTCCGAACCGCGCGACCCCGGCCTCCATCGCCACGCCGAGCGCGTTGCCCGTCTCGATGGTGTCGAGGCCGATGTCGTCGCATAGGCGGTCCATCTGCGCGACGGCCTCCAGGTTGTCGATCTCGAGGTTCGCGCCGAGCAGCGCGATCGTCTCGAACTCGAGCGCCGTCGTGACGTGCTCCGAGCGGTCGTTGTTGAACAGGACCGCGCACTTGATGATGCAGCCGGCCATGCACGGCAGCATCTTGCCGCCCCGCTCCGGCGCCAGCTCCGCGATCCGCTGCCCGCTGATCGCATCGCCGCCGGGGAACAGACCGAGATGGTGGTTGCGCGTCGGCATGCTGGCGACCTGCTCTCGATTCACGAAGCGGATCACGCCCGCCGTGCCGTACGTGCTCATGTTCTTCGTGCGCGGGTCGTCCAGCGTCGTCTTCGAGAAGCCGGTGACGAGCGCACGGTAGCCGTCCTTGTCGGCCGCCTCGACGTACTTCGTGCCGGCGTCGCTCACCACGATCGCCTTCAGCCGCTGCGCCCCCATCAGCGCGCCCAGGCCGCCGCGCGCGGCATGGCGGGTCGGGCGGCCCTCCGGGTCGTTCACGGCGATCGACGCCGCCCCGAGCCGCTGTTCGCCCGCCGGGCCGATGCAGACGACGCTCGCGGTGCGCGCGTCGTCGAGCAGGCGCGCGACCGTCTCGTACGTGCCGAGGCCGACGAGGCCTTCCGGCGCCGGCTCCAGCCGCCCGCCGGAGCCATCGATGCGCAGCACGCGCCACGCGCCGTCCGGCGCGCGTCCCTCGACGACGACGGCCTTGACGCCGAGCTTCGAGAGGCGATGTCCCAGCGTGCCGCCGACGTTGGCCTCCTTGCAGCCGCCCATCAGCGGGCTCTTGCCGCCGAACGACGTGCGCCCGGACGTCGTCGCCGCCGTCCCGCCGAGCAGCCCCGGCGCGAAGACCAGCTTCGCCTCCGGCCCGAGCGGATCGCACGCTGGATCGACCTCACGCAGGACGATGCGCGACGTGAGGGCGCGCCCGCCGAGCAGCGCGTACTCTGCCGGGGCGTCCTCGCGCGCGACGGAGCCGTCGGTCAGGTTGACGCGGACGATGTGGGACATGGCTGACTAGTGTGTGCGCACTGCTACGGGCCGGCTTCGAACGTCGAGCGTCGAGAGCCCGTGGTCACGGGGCTCCTAAGCCACCACGTCGTCGCCGACGCGGATGACGCCGTCGTTGACGATATCGGCGCGCAGGCCGCCGCGATGGACCAGGCCCAGCTTCACCTTGTCGTCGGTCAGGCCAGCCAGGTGGTTGCACGGCTCGTTCAGCCGTACGCCGCGCATCGTCACGCCGCCGACGCGGAACTCCTTCCCCACCAGGTGGTTTAGCGCGACGCCGCGCGTGACGATGTTCCGGCGCGAGTCGCCGTAGTCCAGCTTGTAGCCGTAGTCGCGCTCGAGCGCGTCCATCGCCTCCGATTCGATCAGTGTCACCTGGCGGCCGGTCGCGTTTGGGTTGTCGGAGAACGAGCCCTGCTTGGCGAAGTAGCGATCGCCCTCCAGGCCCTGCCCGGCGACGGCGCGCACCTCGGCCAGCGACTGCGTCTTGCCGGCCGCTTCGGGGGCGATGTGGATCGAGACGACGGTGCCCATGGCAGCTCCTCCACCTATCTATTACCCAAGTAACTGGAGTATAAAATCCAGAGAGGCCCCCGAACAAGGCGGTTGCGCCGTCGCCTTAACCCATGTCCGGCAAACGCTCCCTTTGATAGAGAGTGCTTGATGGTTCCCCGAGTTTGGAAGCAACATCGCGCAGTGTCTCCCAAGGATCGACGTGGTTCGTGCGACGCGGCGGCCGTAACCTCCACAGCTGTGCTGTGCCTTTGCGAGTCTGGTGCGCAATGTGCCGCAGGTGAAGGAGAAGAAGCCCAGTAGCCTCGATGGAATCGTGGCCCACTCCTTCAGTCACGACAAGGGTAAGCCCCGTTTGGACTAGGACGGCCAGCTCCTTTGGAAGCTGCAGCATGGAGCTGTCTGACGTCACAAAGCCATCCAATCCGCGCCTGTAAAGATCTGCAAGGATCTCCCAGTCCTCGTGATCCCTGATCAGAGCTGGGTTCACCTGATGAAGAGGAAGGAGATCAGCTTCAGGAATGTAACCGAGGGCACGCAGTATGTTGAGGGGGAAGTTCTGATCGAGGACGAACGTGGGCGGCATCCGAACACGGTGCTATGCCGCGCTTGCGGTCAGATTGCGATTTAGTTGCCTCTCTAGGTCTACGGCCTGGTCTACACTAGCTGCGTCGAGGAAGGGATAGAACTCCAGGAGTTGGCTCGTCTCGTACCCACGGTTGGCCAAGGCCATGAGAGCCCTAGTCTCAATCCTGGTGTCGGCGACATGCGGCTCACCGCCGAGCTTACCCGGAACGATCCGCAACAGCGGCCTAGGGACCAGTAGATGCGGACCGCGCAGCCCCGCGCCAGGCTCATACTCAGCCAGGAGATCGACCATCAGGTCGACAGATGCGATTTGGATAACTCCGGAATGAACAGGGTACACCAGAGTGTCCTCGACCTTGATGAACGCGTGCCCTGCCTGATCTACGCGGAGGACTAGGCTGCGGTTTGCCAGGTGATCGCCAAGGCGGTCTCCATAACCCTCTTCCAGGCTATGGAGCAGCCTTCTGACTTCCTTCATGGTGGACGGTCGAACGGACAATGCAGGTTTAGCTGCTCGCAGCCAGAAGATCGCCCGCAAGGCAAGAAGGTCAGCCCAGGACCAAAGCATGACCCTTTCGCGTGAGAGGCTGGGAGCGTAGACATTATGTCTAACCCAGTAGTACAGCGTGGAACGCGGAACCCCGGCCAACGCCGCGGCCCGCTCCGCCGGATACGCCCCTCTGAGCCCGATCCGTCCGTCGCGCTTGCCAGCCAGCGAAGCCATCTCGGGGCCAAGGATACCACATGAGCTCACGCGGCTATACTGCCCGTGAGATGTTCCGCATCATCCCCCACCGGGCGCTCATTGAGCCGAAGGCGACCGTCGTCGAGACCGGCGGCGCCGGCGCCGGATCGACCGCCACCCTGCGTATCGAGGGGCTGCTCTGCTCCGCCTGCGCCGCCAACGTCCGCCGCCGCCTCGAGCGCGGCCCCGGCGTCACGAGCGCCGAGGTCGACCTCGAGCGGGGCGAGGCGCGCGTCGTCTACGACGCCGCGCGCGCGAACCCGGAGGCGCTCGCCGCCGCCGTCGAGGGCGCGGTTATCCTGCGGCCGCTCCGCCGGCTGCTGGCGCGGCTCTCCGGCCATGGACGAAATTAGCCACAGATTGGCACAGACACACACAGATGGTGCCGTCGTGAGCGCCAGCCGCGTCGTGGCGACCTAAAGGTCGCCGCTACTGGCTGAAGGCCGCCCTTTCATCTGTGCTAATCTGTGGCGATGGCACAGGCGGGGACGGGAAGCCCATGAAGGTGGGAGCGCACGTCGGCTCCTCGGGCGGGCTGATCACCGCGTTCGAGCGCGCCAAGGCGATCGGCGCGGAGACAATCCAGATCTTCGGCGCGGCGCCCCAGCAGTGGCGCCGGCGCATCATCCGCCCCGAAGAGTGCGAGGCGTTTCGCGCCGGCATGCAGGAGACCGGCATCGAGCCAGTCTTCATCCACGGCGTCTACCTGATCAACCTGGCCACTGAGAACCCCGAGCAGCTCACCAAGTCCACCGACGCCCTCAGCGGCGACCTCAGGCTGGCCTCTGCCATCGGCGCGAAAGGCGTCATCTTCCACATCGGCTCGCATAAGGGCGCCGGCTTCGAGCAGGTACTGCCGCAGGTCGCCGGCGCGCTGCGCACCGTGCTCGCGGACACGCCAGACGATGCCTGGATCATCCTCGAGAACAGCGCGGGCATGGGCGGCAGCGTCGGCTCCAGGCTCGCGGAGCTCGGCGCGATCGTGAGGACCGCCGGCAGCCCGCGCCTCAAGGTCTGCCTCGACACCGAGCACGCTTACGCCGCCGGCTATAACCTCGCCGACGCGAAGGCCCTCGACAAGGTGATGAAGGAGTTCGACGCCGAGATCGGCCTCGCGAACCTCGTCGCCGTCCACGCGAACGACTCCAAGATCGCGCTTGGCGGCGGCGTCGACCGCCACGACAACATCGGCGAAGGGCACATCGGCCTCGCCGGCTTCGAGACGATCATGGCGCACAAGGCGTTCCGCAACGTCCCCTTCCTGCTCGAAGTGCCCGGCTTCGAGAAGGAGGGGCCCGACAAGCCAAACGTCGATCTCCTCAAGAAGATCCGGAAGAAGGTCGGGGCAAGCTAGCTGCCCGCGTCCGGATCCGGCGCGCGAACGCCGTAGCGCTCCTCGAGCAAGGCGACGAATGCGCGGGCCGCGCGCCCAAGTGGCCGTCCCCGGCGGTAGATCATCGCGATCTGCCGGCGCGGCATCGCCATGCCGGTCACCTGCACCAGGCGCAGCTCGCCGCGCTCCAGCTCTCGTTCGACGGCGACCTTGGGGAGGAACGCGATGCCGAGGCCCTCGTCCACCATCTTCTTCGTCGCCTCCATGTTGTCGAGCTCCATCGTCGGCGAGACGAGCGCGCCCGCCTGGCGCAGCGCGTTGTCGACCAGCGTGTAATAGCTGGACCCGCGGTTGAACATGATCAGCCGGCGCTGGCCGACCTCCTCGATGCTCACCGGCGCGCGCTCGCCGAACGGGTGGTCGCGCGACGTGACGAGCACGACCTCGTCCTCGTAGAGCGGCACCGTGACGGCATCCGGGTGCGAGATGCTCCGCTCCAGGCCGACCTCCGCCTCATCGGCGAGCACCATCTGCACGATCTGGTCCGAGTACTCCGTGCGGACGGAGACTTCGAGCTGCGGGTAGCGCGACCGGAACTCCTTCAGGAGGCCGGGGAGGACGTAAGTGCTGATCGTCGGCGCCGCCGCGAGGCGCAGTGTGCCCGCCTCGAGCTGGCGCAGCGCGTGCACGGCATCGCGTCCGTCCTGGAGCGCCTGCAGCACGCGCTGCGCGTGCGGCAGGAACGAGGCGCCTACCTCCGTCAGGCGGACGCCCCGCCCGTTCCGCTCGAAAAGCGGCTCCCCCAGGTCGCGCTCCAGCGACTGGATGCGCGCCGTCACGGAGGGCTGGGTGAGGCCCAGCGCCTCGGCGGCGCGGCTGAAGCTGCGACGCGCCGCTACCTGGATGAGCGCCTCTAGCTGGCCGAGGTCCACGATACCTCCATCGGCTGCGTCTATAGTCTCCGGGCGTTAGTATAGCATCGAGTCGGCTCGACCGCCGAGATGGCGCACCGTATAATGCCGTCGCAATGCCGAAACGAAGGCCTCCTCGACGTAAGCGCAGCGCGGCGCGACCGCCGCTGCCGAGGCCGGCCGCTGCTCCCGTCGCCCCGGTCGTGACGCCGCTGGGCCAGGGCGCAGCCGTCGTCGCGCCCGCCTCTGTCGCCGAGCCACGAAAGGAGCGGGAGCGGACGGTCACCCGCTTCACGGCGCGTGACTACACGTACGTCCGCCGGGAGCTCCGGAGGATCGCGATCCTGGCCGCCGCCATCATCGTCGCGATCGTCGTTCTCTCCTTCTTCCTGCCCTAGCGCACGCGGCCCATCGCCACCACTGCCGCCAGCAGCACGACCACCCAGCCAAACGGGTCGTTGCGAAGGACGTCCTGCAGGTCGATGCCCCTGATCGCGGACGCCAGGACCGCGCCGCGCACGAGGAAGGCGACGAGGACGCCGAGCGCAGCGACGGCCTGGAGCGGCGGTCCGGATTTGCGGTTCGTCGCGAAGCTGACCGCCTCGCCCACGGCGTAGCCCAGCCCCAGGCCCAGGAGCGCGCTGAACAGGAGAAACGGTGAGAACGGCAGCACGGCGCCCCAGACCAGGCCCAGCGCCGCGCCGGCGCCGATCCCCGCGCCGAGGCCGCGCGCCAGGTACGGCGCAGGGATCTGGTACTGCGGCAGCTTGCGAACGTTCGCGCAGGTGGGGCAGCGCGCACCGACGGGCGTCTGGACCAGGCAGCGCGGGCAGATAGGCGTCCCGCACTTGCCGCAGGCCAGCTCGGTCTCGACGGAGGGGTGGCGGGCGCACTGCATGCCGTCGCGGTCAGCCTAGCACGACCCGGCACTATCAACGAGCGAAATGCGAACCACCCGCTGCAGAAATGCCGCTAGGGACGAGAATAAGGGAATCCCCTAGCCTCTCCAGCGAACGGATCCTCCCTCTTTCGGCCGATAACATAAGTGTAAACAGAGAGCGCCAACAGCCCTTTCGGGTGTGCGGCCAAGGAGGTGTAGGGCATGTCCAAGAAGATTCTGCTGACGATGTTGGGAATTGGCCTGCTGGCTATGCTCAGCGGTCTCGCCAGCCTCGCCGTCTTCACCGACACGGCTAGCGTCGGCGGCAATACGTTCGCCACGGGCACGGTGGACATCACTACCTCGCCCACGACCGCGCTGGTCACGTTCAGCGGCATGGCGCCGGGCGACTCCATCACCGACGACATCACCGTTACCAATGCCGGCACCCTCGCGCTGCGCTACGCCGTCACGAGTACGACGACCGAGAACACCCTGGCCGCGCAGCTGGACCTGACCATCTGGGACGAGGCGGCCGAGAGCGATGGAGGGACGACCTGTAACGCCACCGCCCCGGGCACCGTCCTCTATGGCCCGGCCGACTTGGGCAGCACGACGGGCGTCAACGTCATGGGCAGCCCGACGCAGGGCTCGCAGGCCGGCGACAGGACGCTGGCGGCCACGGCGAACGAGGTCCTGTGCTTCCGCGTGGCCCTCCCATCGAGTACGGGCGACACGTTTCAGAACCTGACGACCACCGCGACCTTCGCGTTCCAGGCCGAGCAAACGGCGAACAACCCGTAGGGATGAGTGGCGAAGGCGCAAGAGGCGCCTTCCCCAAGGAGCGCTCAAGGATGACGACGGAACAATGGCTTTCTCCAGTAGCGCTGGGATCGTCCTTGCGAACGATCGCCTCCGGCCGGGCAAGCGACCTCGAAGCGCTTGTCCGGTCGGCGCCGTTCTCCCGCGCCGTTCGCGTCCTCTCGTACGCGCTGCTGGCCGCCCTCCTCGGCGTCCTCCTGCTGATCGCGACCGCGACCGTCCCCGTCCTCTTCGGCTACCACACGTACGTCGTCCGGGGCGGGAGCATGGAGCCGCAGCTGGAGGTGGGAAGCGTCGCCGTTACCCATCCCACCAGTCCTCGCGCTCTCGCGGTCGGCGACATCATCGCGTATCGCTCGTTGGCCGACGGCTCGACGGTCCTCCACCGGATCGTGGAGGTTCAGTCCGAGGACGGCGAGCCTCTTTTCGTCACCCAGGGCGACCAGAACCGTACCCGTGACGCGGAACCGGTGGCGCTTGAGGGCCAGGGCGACAAGGTGATCTACAGCGTCCCCTATGCCGGCTACGCCCTGATCTTCGCGAGCAGCGGAGTTGGCATGGCACTGCTCATCGGCCTGCCGCTCATCGTGCTGGCTGCGCTCTTCCTGCGCAATGCGCCTATTTCGCGACGGCGGGAGGCACAAACCAGCGTCGCCGCTGAGCGACAAGGCCCGCCACCGCTCCAGGCCGTGGATATGCAAGACCTTCGCCCCCAGGCGGCAGCGGCCAGTCCCAGGCCACAGACGGGGCCCGCGCCCACCATCGTTCCCTTCCCCGGACCGCGGGCGGCGACCAGACCTACGATCGTTGCCTTCCCCAGCCCGCGACTGGCCGGCCAGGACATCCCCGTCTTCCTCATCCGGCAGCTTCCTCATCCTGAACGGTTCGCTCCCCTGCTCTCGATGGCCGCCGCCCGGACATCCGCGGAACCTCACGGCGCGCGGAGGCGCTCGGAACCCGATGCCGCCGAATGGCCGAGGCGCCGCGTTGCGTAGCCTCATCCTCCTCTTCCTCCTCGCCAGCCTTGCGTTGGTTGCGGCTGGCGCGCTGACCAACAGCGGCCAGGCGCTCTTCAGCGACACCGCTTCGGTCCCCGGCAACACGTTCACCACCGCCGCCTCATTCTCCACGCCGACGCCGACGCCGACACCGACGCCCATCAGCTCCGGCTTCCTTAGCCCGGCCGCTCAGGCGGTCGACACCGGAGGCGACGGCGATGGCTACGAGCGGGATCCCACGTTCGCCTTCGCCAACGACGCCACGGAAGCGGAAGACCGCGACAGCGGTACGAACACGAGCACGTCGTGTAGCAACACAGGCAAGGACCGCCATCGCTTCTCCAACTACGGCTTCTCGGTTCCGGCAGGCTCAACGATTAATGGGATCGAGGTGCGCCTCGATGCTCGCGTCAGCACGCCTTCAGGCACGGCGATCATCTGCGTTGAGCTCTCCTGGGACGGGGGCACCTCCTGGACGGCCGCTAAGACGACGTCCACGCTGACGACATCCGAGGTGACCTACATCCTGGGATCGAGCACGGACACGTGGGGGCGGACGTGGACCGCAGCGACGGATCTCACGAACGCCAACTTCCGCGTGCGCGTCACCGACGTGGCGAGCGACGCGGCGCAGCGGTTCCGGCTCGATTGGATCCCCGTGCAGGTGACTTACACGCCGCCATAGCGAGGGAAAGCGGGGAGCGGCGCCGGTGGCAAACGCCGCTCCAACTTTTCACCGAGCTGTCCGGCGGGTGGCTCGGGGCGCTCCCTCACCCCTGGCTGCGAACAGCTACCCCAAGCTTCACTCCTCGAATGCGAGAGGATTAAGTTGCAAGGGCGCTAGCGCGCCTGCGCCGCCTGCTCGCGGCCGAGGCGCATCACCGCGTCGATCGACTCGGCGGGCAGCGGACTGTACATGCCGCCCGGGAGCGGCTCCTCGCGGCCGAAGATGCCGTGGTAGTCGCTCCCGCCGAGCGGGATCAGCCCGACGTGCTGCGCCAGCGCCGCCAGCCGACCGACGGTATCCGGCGGGTAGTCTTTGTAGAAGACCTCCATCGCCGAGAGGCCGGCCGCCTTCAGCTCCGCGAGCAGCGCCTCGAGCTCAAGGAGGTCGGCCGGGTGGGCCAGGTCGGCGACGCCGCCCAGCCGCACGATCATCGCCACCGCCTCGGCCGGCGTCATCTTCTCGCGCTCGACGTAGGCCGGGCCGTTGCGGCCGATGTACTTCTCGAAGGCCTCCGCGATCGTCTGCACGTAGCCCTTCTCCAGCAGCGCCTGCGCCACGTGCGGCCGCCCCACCGAGGCGTCGCCGGCGATGCGTTGCACCTGCTCCCACGTGACGTCATACCCCATCGCGCGCAGCTTCTTGACCATCCCCCGCCCGCGCCCGACGCGCCCTTCGCGCAGGCGGCGCAGCGTGACTTGCAGCTCCGGGTTGTCGGGCTCCAGGAAGAGTCCCAGGACGTGCACCTCGCCGCCCGCGATGTCGGTGCCGAACTCGACGCCGGGGACCAGCGTCAGGTCTGGATAGGACCCCGCTGCCCGCCGCGCCTCCGCGACGCCCTCCGTCGAGTCGTGATCGGTCAGCGCGAGGATGCGCACGCCCTGCTCGTAGGCCAGGCGCACCACGTCCGCCGGCGCCAGCGCGCCGTCGGAGGCGGTGCTGTGGCAGTGGAAGTCGGCCTTACTCACCATCGCGCGTCCACTCGCGGTCGACGCGGCCGCAGCTCCGCGCGCGGCGCGCGGTCTCATCGATCTCGACGAGCACGGCGTTGAACTGCACGGTGGGGCTTCGCTCGGCGACGGGCAGCCGGTGCGGCATGCCGGTCAGGAAGCGCGCCAGCACCGCGTCGATTTCGTTGCCGATGATCGAATCGGTCGGGCCCACCATGCCGACGTCGGTGACGTAGGCTGTACCGCCCGGCAGGATGCAGGCGTCCGCCGTGGGGACGTGGGTGTGCGTGCCCAGCACGGCGGCCACCCGCCCGTCCAGATAACGGCCCATCGCCTGCTTCTCGCTCGTCGCCTCCGCGTGCATGTCGACCACGACGAGGGCGTCCTTCGGCATCGCCTGGAGGGCGCCGTCGGCGGCGCGGAAGGGGTCGTCGATATCGGCCATGAAGGTGCGGCCCTGGAGGTTGAGCACCGTGACACCCTTCTGGGTGAGGAAGCCGCGCCCCGGCGCTCCCGGGGGGTAGTTGAGCGGCCGAACGATGGGCGTCTCCTGGTCGAGCACCTCGATGATCTCCTTCTGGTCCCAGATGTGGTTGCCGGAGGTGATCACGTCGACGCCCGCCTCGAAGAGCTCTTCGGCCGTCCGCTCCGTCAGCCCGAAGCCGGCCGCCGCGTTCTCTCCGTTGGCGATCACCAGGTCGAGCGACAGCTCAGCGCGCAGGTCGGGCAGCAGCGCCGCTACCGCCCGCCGTCCCGGCCTGCCGATCACGTCGCCGATCATCAGGATGTTCATCGACCCAAGTGTACACCGGGCATCGTAGGGGCGGTTCGCGAACCGCCCCTACCTGAGTGTCCCTTCTACGGTAAGCGCTACCGCGCGTATTCTGTCGCGCGCGTCTCCCGGACCACGGTGACCTTGATCTGGCCCGGGTAGTCCATCGACTCCTCGATCTTCTTGCTCACGTCGCGCGCCAGCCGCATCGCGTCCAGGTCGTTGATCTGGTCCGGCTTCACGATCACGCGCACCTCACGGCCAGCCTGGATGGCGAACGACTTTTCGACGCCCTCGAAGCTGTTCGCGACGGCCTCCAGCGCCTCCAGGCGCTTGATGTAGTGCTCCAGCGTCTCCTGGCGCGCGCCGGGACGGGCGCCGCTGATCGCGTCGGCGATCTGAACGATGATCGCCTCCACCGTCTGCGGCTCCACCTCATCGTGGTGCGACTCGATGCAGTGGACCACCGCCGGACTGACCTTGAAGCGCCGGGCCAGCTCCGCGCCCAGGAGCGCGTGGGTGCCCTCCACGTCGTGGTCGATCGCCTTGCCCAGGTCGTGCAGCAGGGCGCCCCGGCGGCAGACGTTCACGTCGGCGCCCAGCTCGGCGGCGAGCATGCCCGCGATGTGCGCGCTCTCGACCGCGTGCTTGAGCTGGTTCTGGCCGTAGGACGTCCGGAACTTGAGCCGCCCGAACGTCTTCAGGACCTCGGGATGGAGGCCGGGCGTCTTCGCCTCGACCGTCGCCTGCTCCGCCGCTTCGAGCATCGATTCCTCGACCTCGTGGCGGGCCTTTTCGACCATCTCCTCGACGCGCGTCGGGTGGATGCGGCCGTCCTGCACCAGCCTCGTCAGCGCCACGCGCGCGATCTCGCGCCGGACCGGGTCGAACGAGGCGAGGGCGACCGCGTCGGGCGTGTCGTCGATGATGAGGTCGACGCCGGTGGCGGCTTCCAGGGCGCGGATGTTGCGGCCCTCGCGGCCGATGATCCGCCCCTTCATCTCATCGCTGGGAATGGGGACGACCGAGACCGTGCTCTCGCTCACCACGTCGGTGGTGAGGCGCTGCATGGCCGTCACCATGATCTCGCGGGAGCGCAGCTCACCGCGCTCGCGCGCCTCCGCCTCCATCTGGCGGACGCGGCGCGCGGCCTCCTCGCCGACCTCGGTCTCGATCTCCTTGAGCAGCAACTCGCGCGCCTCCAGAGCGGTCAGTGAGGCGACGCGTTCGATCTCCCGTAGCTGACGCTGGCGCAGCTCCTCGAGCTGGCCCTTCTGTTCTTCGAGCCGTTCCCGTTGGTTAGAAAGTTCTTGCTCGCGACGCTCCTGCGCGTCGAGCTTGCGGTCTAGGTTCTCCTCTTTGGAAGCGATGCGCTGCTCCAGGCGCAGGATCTCATCCCGCCGCGCCTTGAGCTCGGACTCCACCTGCCCTCGTAGCCGGATCGCCTCCTCTTTGGCCTCAAGAAGCGTCTCCCGTTGTTTCGCCTGGGCTTCCTCCAGGATTCGGACTGCGGACGACTCCGCCGCCTCCACCTGGCCTCTGCCTACTCGAACCTTTGCGACGTATCCGAGAAGAACCCCAACCGCCAGCGCCAGAGCGCCGATCACGACGCTCAAGACGATGGCTGGCATCGTTCACCTCTCCTTCTCTGTCTACTCCTTCGCTATAGAATCGAACGTGTATTCCAACGTTTCTGGTTCTGTCCTCATGATACGCGCGGCCCGTCGAGGGTGTCAAGAATCAGGGCGTCTGTTCGCTGGAACTGGTCATGGGAATATACTGTTTCGCAGGCGACGATGCTCAGCGGCCGGCTGGTGTCTCGGTTATGTCTCCCCAACAGCGGTCGATGGTCCGCCGGGCGACCTCATAGCTGAAGCCCCGCCCGGTGAGGAACCGCCCGAGGCGTTCCCGGAACGGCTGGTACTCCAACCCCCCGAGCGTCCGCAGCTTCCGGCCCGCGGCCACATACGCGGCCTCCTCGTCCTCGATGGCTGCCGTCGCTTCGTCTACCTGCTCGGCCGCGACGCCGCGCCACCGCAGCTCGCCCGCGACGACCCGGCGCGCGCGCGGCCTGGACGCTTGCCGTGTCTCGGTCCAGAAGCGCGCGAAGGCGGCGTCGTCCAGGTAGCCCAGCTCGCGCAGGCGCGACACCGCCGTCGCGATCGCCGGGCGCGGCAGGCCCTTGCGAGCCAGCCGCTGCCGCAGCTCCTGCTCGCTGCGCGGCCGGTACGACAGGAAGCGCAGCCCCGATTGCAGCGCCTCTCGGCGGGCGTCCTCGTCGGCCAGCGCGCGCACGGCCGCGCCCGACAGCTCGCGGCCGGGCCGGACGTCGCGCTCGGCCGCGAGGTCGACGCCCAGCGCGACGGCGAACTCGCCGTCGACGAAGACGTTGACGCGCCTGCGACGGCGCACACGTTCGACGGCGGTGACGATCACGTCGTCCCCGGCTGCGGTTCGGCCTCCGGCTCCGGGGCCTGCGCGAGGTAGAAGATCTCGTTTGGGCTGAGCTTCGTCAGCCACATGGCGACGAGGCCGGTGAACGTGATCCAGATAATGAAGCTGAGGTGAATGCCAATCGCGAAGCCGGCTGCCGTCGCCTGCGCGGTCCCCATCTGCCGGATCAGCTCCTGCGTCGCCACCTCGAACGGGCCGATGCCGGAGGGCGTGATCGGGATCGAGACGGCGAAGTTCGCCGTCATCATGACCAGCATGTACTCGGGGAACGTGAGGTCCAGCCCGAAGGCGTGCCCGAACAGCCAGTACGACCCGGCCTCCATCAGCCACCCGATCAGCGAGAGCGCGATCGCAGGCACGGCCAGGCGCGACTCGCGCAGAGCGCGCATCCCGTCCTGGAACTGGTAGAGGATGCGCATCGCGTTCACTCGCGCATCGGCGGAGAGCCAGCGGAAGGGATAGAGCCTCTCCAGCGTGCGCGGCTTGATCCAGTTCGCCACGGCGACGCCCAGTCCGAGGCCGAGCAGCGCCAGGCCAGCCAGGCCCCAGAACGTGCCGCTCAGCACGCCCGGGATCGCCCCAAGCGAGAACGCCAGCGCGACCAGCACGACGAAGGCCAGCCCATCGAGCAGCGTCTCCACGACGATCACCGTCGCCGTCAGCTCCGAGCGCGGGATGCCGTAGCGCTGCGAGGTGGTCTGGATGCGGAGCACGTCGCCGGCGCGGAGCAGGAGCACGGCGTTCGCCATGTTGTGGACCAGAAAGATGCCCAGGAGGCCGGTAAACGGGATGTTCCGATGGCGGCCCAGGAAGATGCGCCAGCGAAGGGTGTGGACGGCCTTGGCGAGCGTGAAGACGACCAGGCCGGGGAGCGCCCAGGCCCAGTTGGCGTCCGGCAGCGTGGCGAGAGCGTCGCGGATGTCGACGCGCCAGGCGAGCAGGAAGAGGAAGCCGCCCGTAAGGGCGAGTTGCGCCCAGAACCGCGCCGTCCTCAGCGCACTTCTCATGAGGTGGTCACGTCCCCCGTCCCGAGGTTCGACGGGGCAAGCATAGACAATGCGCCGAGGCGTGGCAACGGGCCGGCCACGTCTGCTAGGTGCTCTGCTCCTGTTCGACCAGGTCGGGCTCGGGCTCCGGGACGGGGGCGGCGGCGGGCGCCGACGCCTCGCGGACCTCGCGCTCGATCTCGGAAGCGAGGGTCGGGTTCTCGCGCAGGAACGCCTTCGAGTTCTCGCGGCCCTGGCCCAGGCGCTGGTCGCCGTAGCTGAAGAAGGCGCCCAGCTTCTTGATCACACCCAACTCGACGCCAAGGTCGATCAGGTCGCCTTCGTGGCTGATGCCGGCGTACGGGGGCGTGAACATGATGTCGAACTCGGCCTGGCGGAAGGGGGCGGCCACCTTGTTCTTGACGACCTTCGCTCTCACCCGGCTGCCGATCACCACCTGGCCCTGCTTCAGCGTCTCGATGCGCCGGATGTCGATACGGACGGAGCTGTAGAACTTGAGCGCGCGGCCGCCGGGGGTGGTCTCCGGGTTGCCGAAGACGATGCCGATCTTCTCACGGAGCTGGTTGATGAAGATGACCGCCGTGCGCGAGCGCGCTATGGCGGAGGTCAGCTTGCGCAGCGCCTGGGACATCAGCCGCGCCTGGAGGCCAGGCAGGGAGTCCCCCATCTCGCCCTCGATCTCGGCGCGGGGCACGAGCGCGGCCACGCTGTCGATGACGATGATGTCGATGGCGTTGCTGCGGACGAGCGCCTCGACGATCTCGAGCGCCTGCTCGCCGGTGTCGGGCTGGGAGACGAGCAGCTCGTCGATCTTGACGCCGATGCCGGCGGCATAGGTGGGCTCCAGCGCGTGCTCGACGTCGATGTAGGCGGCCATGCCGCCGGCGGCCTGGGCCTGGGCGATAATGTGCTGGGCGAGGGTCGACTTGCCGGCCGACTCCGGGCCGAAAATCTCCGTGATGCGGCCGCGCGGGACGCCGCCGATGCCCAGCGCCATATCGAGCGAGAGGGCGCCGGTGGGGATCGATTCGATGTGGAGGGCGACGGCCTCGCCGAGGCGCATGATCGCCCCGGCGCCGAACTGCTTCTCGATCTGGCCTAGGGCGAGGTCGAGGGCGCTGGTCTTGTCCTTCCGGTCCTTGTCGCTGGGGTCCTTGCCGTTGGGGTTCTTGTCCATGGTCCTCTCCACTCTTAGCTTCCTTGCAGCGCGTCGAGGCCCAGAATAGCATAGGTGTTCGCATCGGTCAAGGGGTCGTGAATGTACATTCCTTGAAAGCTATATAACTATCGCGATATGCTATGGCCGTGAGCTTCGAGGTCCTTGGCGATCCGACCCGCCGCCGCATCCTCAGCCTGCTCCTGGAGAATGAGCGAACCGTGGGTGAGCTCACAGACCGTCTGGACATGAGCCAGCCCGCCGTCTCCAAGCACCTGCGTGTGCTGCGAGAGGCAGGCCTCGTCGCCGTGCGCGTCGATGCCCAGCGCCGGGTCTACAGTCTGCGACCGGAGCCCCTGGTCGAGATCGATTCCTGGCTGGCGCCCTACCGGCGGCTGTGGAGTGGCTAATACACAGGGGGCGTCAGGCCCCGTGAGGAGGCGGCAGCGGCAACGGGCGCGGCCCGCCCGGGCCATGGCAGCTGGCCCGACGCGGTGCCGGGGCGCCGGTCCGAGGTAGGTGCGGTCGCGGAAGGCCGGAGGGCCATCGCCGCCACGATGGCCAGTCCGGCCGCCAACGCCGGCGTGGCCAGATTTACACCAAACATCCCCAGCGGTATGGCGAAGAGGAGCAGCCCGGCGGCCGCGACGGCGACGCCGTCGCGGCGTTGGGCCGCCAGCAGGGCGGCGGGCAGCATGAGTATCTGCAAGTCATGGGTATGGACGTGCGGGCTGACCAGGATCGTCGACGCGGCCAGCGCCAGGATAGGCGCCCACAGCTCGTCGCGACCTCGCCGCCGCCGCCACACCACGAGCGCGGCGGCCAGCGTGGCGATGGAGAGAGCGACCGTTAGCGCCAGCCGCACAGCTTCGCCGCTCGCCGGCAGCGTCCGGATGAGGAAGGACCTCCAGCCGAACATATCGATGCGGTTGACGCCGAACTCCTCCTGCCACTGCAGGCTCTCGATGAGGAACGCCGGGTAGCCGACGAAGACGACGTCGGCGCCGGTCAGCGCCACCGACAGGCCGACCAGGGCAGCGGCGCCGGCCGCGAATCCGCCTAGCGCACGCCA
>Ga0326597_10000574_pt1 | contig 65213 bp, 57 predicted proteins | sample RVTome_12_FD_203789 | JGI IMG/M metagenome (GOLD analysis project Ga0326597, IMG submission 203789) | Soil microbial communities from uranium-contaminated site in the Upper Colorado River Basin, Wyoming, United States - RVT100D185 | ecosystem: Environmental > Terrestrial > Soil > Contaminated >...
GGCTGCGAGAACGATCCTCCCCGGGGAACTGACGTTGTACAGGTCGTCGCAACGCAAGGGCTACCGCGTCCGTTTCCGGCGGCCGGGTATGTGCTTCTTCGTCTCGCGCGGTTTTGCAGCAAGGGCAAGGTTGTCCTCGCCGCCGAACAGATCGTCGACCGAATCATCCTCTTCGCCATTGAGATTGATCGGCGCGCGGCGGTCTTCGCGGATGACGACGCCCTCATCCTCGGCCAGGCGCCCGCCGTCGTCGATCACGTTGCCGGAATCGTCAAGCACGTAATCCGCCTCGGCGGTGCGGCGCTCGGCCTGCTTCATCAGGGCGTCGTAGAGCGCCTTGCCGTCGGCGCCGGTGATGGATTCGCAGGCCCGGCTGATCTCGCCGATGTAGCGCAGGAACGCGCCGCGCCGCTCACCCTCGCGGCGCATCTTGCGCCGCCGGTTCAAATACGTCTGCAACTTGCGCCCGCACTCCTGAAGGGCCAGGCGCATCTCCTTGCGGATCTCGTCGTAGTCGGCGACGGCCTCCTTGCTCTCGCTCGTGAAGGGCACCCACACCGAGGCCATGTGAATCATCACCACGAGCGGGCCGACGGGCAGGGAGTTCTTCGGCTGGGTCAGGCCGTAGTTGCGCCAGTTGGTCTCGACCACCGCCTTGAAGGAGGAGCACGATGACTGCTGATAGAGAAGCGGCACGCGGTTGGCGAAGCGGATGATGCGCGCCTGGTCTTCCGCCGGCAGGTCGCCGCCAAACGCCACGGCCGCTTCGATCACGAAGGGTCGGCCGCGATAGACCGCCGCGGGGCGGGTGCTCGCTGCGTAGAACTCCGCCTTCACTTCCTTGAGCAGACCCGCGAGCAGTGTGCGCGTGCCGATGGGCTGCACGCAACTGGTCGGCGGGGCCATGATCTTCACCTCCTGGATCGCCTTGTAGAGGCGTTCGGCGTCGGCATGGCCGATCTGCTTGATCCAGGTGCGGTCCGTCAGCCCCGCCTTCGTGCAGATTTCCTTGGCGACGCTCGGCCCGACGCGGCAGAACTCCTTCTTGAAGAACGCGCCCAGTTGCGTCGTCTCGGTGCGCTCGAGCATCTGAATCAACGTGCCGAGTTCGATGCCGCGGGGATGGGGCTTGATCTCCTCCGTCTCGGCGGGCAATTCATCGACTGTGCGGGCATACTCGACACGCTCATTCGTCGGCAACACATAAGTAATGCGCGCGTGCGGATTGGCGATGGCGGTCTGCTCAAGGTATTCATCGATGCTCTGGCGGCCCTTGAGGTACTTGCCTTCGAGTTCGATCGTGACCTGCGTGCCGTGACCTTCGGCGAAGAGCGGATCATCCTCGGGATGCTCCGTCTCGCTCACCACGTCGGCCCTGTTCTTGCTCGTGTCCATCTTGAGCAGGACTTCGTGGGCCGGCTTGTTCTTCTTTGTCTTGGAAATGATGAGCACGGGCTTGCCGGTGGTCATCAGGCCGTACATCCCCGCGGCGGAGATGCCGATGCCCTGCTGGCCGCGACTCATCTTGAGGCGGTGGAACTTCGAGCCGTAGAGGAGTTTGCCGAAGATGTTGTCGATCTGCTTGCGGATGATGCCGGGCCCGTTGTCGCGGATCGTCACCTTGAATCGGTTCTCATCGGTCTGAAGCATCTCAACGTGGATGTCGGGGAGGATGCCCGCCTCTTCGCAAGCGTCGAGCGAGTTGTCCACCGCTTCCTTGACGGTCGTGAGCAGGGCCTTGCGCGGGTTGTCGAAGCCGAGCAGGTGACGGTTCTTGGCGAAGAACTCGGAGACGGAGATCTCGCGCTGCTTGGCGGCCATCGACTCAGCGGTGGCGCGCGGGCGCGTCTTGCCCTTCGAAGAGGAACTTACCGCAGAGGGCGCAGAGATCGCAGAGGGGGAATCAGGCGGGTCAGACTGTAAATCTGACGGCGAATCGGCGGGCGGGCGCTTGCCCTTGTTCCGGCCCTTCCCGCCGTTCTCCGCACTCTCTGCGGTGAGTTGATCCGGATCAGACTCCTTCGCCAGACGCAGGCGCGACGGCATGGTGGACTTCTTCGATGGCATGTCGGTGGCGAGTGGGGTGGTCGTGAAGAGGGAAGTCATGAATCAAGCCCTCCGTGGCTTGCGGTGCGGCTCATCATCGAGTGCGGCCGACGGGCGACGCTACCCCGCCGTCAGCATCGGCACAACGTGCAAGGATAGTCGAGCGATCGAGCCGACGCCGATCCGAACCAGCCCGAAGCGCGAGCGAGGCATCTGAATGCAGGACGCCTCTGCCGACCGTCGATAGGATCGGGTACCGGCGTCATGGCAGAAGAGTCGATCCCTTGAAGACCACCGCCTGCTTCCGAACCGTTCGAACGCGTCCTGATCGTGCTATCATCCAAGACGAGTGGATCCTTCGCTTGATGGATTCGCCGGCGCATCAAGAAGTTCAGGAAGACGGGCGTGTTCGACTGTGGGCGTCGATCGATGAGATGAATGGTCGCTACCTGCGCGTGGTGCTGCTTCCTGACGGTGAGACGATCCACAACGCGTTTTTTGATCGCGGGTTTGTGCTATGAAAGTCAAGTATTTCGCTGACACTGATACGCTCTACATCGAGTTCCGCGCGGAGGAGATCGTCGAGTCGCGCGACCTCGATGAGAACACCATTCTCGATCTTGATGCCGATGGCAAGGTCTGCGGCATCACCTTCGAACACGCCAGCGCCCGGACCGACGTCAGCCGCCTGACCGTCGAGGGGATAGCGGCGTGATGGATTGGATGTTTCCGCCGGGGTGTCGCGGTCTGCATTCGCGGCCGAGCGGACCGTTGCCGCGCGCCTTGTGAGCGATGCGTGACGGCGTGATGCCGCCGCACGCAAAGCGCCTGGCTGCGCAGAACTTCCGCTTTGTGGTATTGTTCACATCGCCGTTGGTTATCGGACCAAACCAAGCGCTCTCCCACTCACGCCGAGCGCCGCGACTGACTCTGCTGCGCCGAGGGGACGCGCACCCGGAACGTCGTCCCTTCTCCCGGCTGGCTGTCGACCTGGATCGACCCCCCCGCCTCTTCGACGAGGCGCTTGCAAATGGCCAGTCCCAGGCCGTGGCCGCGGCGAGGCCGTGCTCCACCGCCCGTCCCCCCCATCGCGCCACTGCCTGCGCTGCTGTTCGGCGGCGTCTCGCCCGGTGTTGGTTTCCGAGCCGCGTGATCCGTCGATTCGGCGCCGCTGCGACCTGCGAGCGGGCGGAACGCCTGCTCGAGCATTTCGCGCGACATGCCGCAGCCGGTGTCGGAGACGATGAGTCGAACCTGTCCGCCCGGCTCGATCGCCGAGGTAATGCGCAGTTCACCCCCGCTGCCTCGCATGGCTTCGATGGCGTTGAGAAACAGATTGAGCAGCACCTGCTGAAGGCAGATAGGCCGAATGCCGGCCCGCAGGCCCTCCGGGACGCGGCGGATGACTGATACCCCAGCCTTCTGCGGATCCTTGGCCATGCATTCGAGCGTCAGATCGATGACTCGGTTCACATCGGCATCGGCGAGTTGGTCATCATCCCGAAGGAACCCGAGGATGGCCGAGGCGATGCGCGAGAGTTGCTGGGCGCCTTCGACGGTGCGGGTCAGGGCCTTGGCCACGAGTTCGCGGTCATCGGGCGAAGCGATGGCGAGTTGGGAGTAACTCATCACCGGCGTGAGAAGATTGTTGAACTCGTGGGCGATCATGCCGGCGAGGATGCCCAGCGTGGCGAGGCGGCTGGTGCGGTCGAGGTCGGATTCGAGGCGGCCGATCTGCGATTCCATTTCCCGGATGCGACCGAGGAGGACTTCGCGGTCGTTTGAGAGTTTGGCGTCGAATGCCATTGTGGGTGCCGCCGAGCGATTGGTGGGACGCTTGATCTCCCCTACCGATCGGCGTTCGTGGGGTAAGCCTTGAACGGCGTCGGTGGCTGGAATGGCGCAGGCGCGCCGGCCTCCGTTCCACGTGGAACTGATGGACGCCTGAACTCCCAGGACGTTCCACGTGGAACATCTTGCCTGTGCCGCCTGGCCGTCCTAGTGTCAACTCGGCGACGTGATCCGCGCGCGACAGACAGATTGACGCCGATTGCAACCTGCCGCCGCAAAAACCCCCGAAATCTCACGCGAAAGGACCAGGGATGGTCGAAACGAACCCGAATGCGAAAACTCGCAAGCGTCTGGGGCGCGGCCTTGCCAGCCTCATGAATCAACCGGTCTCCGTGAAGCCGCCGCTGATGCCTGCATCACGAGAACAGCCCGCTGCTGCGCGGCTGCCAAGCGAGACTCTGTCCGCGGATGTCGGGAACGGACTGCGGATGATCGCAGTGGACCGGATTCAACCGAATCGCTACCAACCGCGCAAGCAGATCGACCCGATTCGTCTGGAGGCGCTGGCGGCGTCGATCCGGCAGTCGGGGGTGATGCAGCCGATCCTGGTGCGAAACGGGCAAGGGAGTGCGGGCTATGAGATCGTGGCGGGAGAGCGACGCTGGCGCGCAGCGCAACTCGCTGGTCTGAAAGAACTTCCAGCGATTCACTGCGATCTGGACGACGCCGGCGCCGCCGAATGGGCCTTGGTCGAGAACCTCCAGCGCGAGGATCTCGATCCCATCGAACGTGCGGAGGCGTTTGCGGCGCTGGTGTCGGAGTTCGGCCTGACGCACTCACAGATCGCCGAGCGAGTGGGCATGGACCGTTCGAGCGTGGCGAACACGATTCGCCTCAACAGTTTGGATGCTCAGACGAAGTCGGACATCCGCGCCGGGCGACTGAGCCAGGGGCACGCCAAGGCGCTTCTTGCGATCACCGATGCGTCGATTCGCCGCGCGCTGGCGCAATCCGCGGTGCGGCAGGGGTGGACGGTGCGGCGCCTGGAGCGCGAGGTGGAGGAGATCGTTACTTCCAATGCCGGGGCAGCGCCAGCGAGGAAGTCCCGAACGAAAGGCGAACATATTACCTCCCTCGAAGAGCGCCTCTCCAAGGCGCTGCACCTGCCGGCGCGCATCCGCCAGTCCGGCTCGCGCACCTCGGGCCAGATCATTTTCACATTCCGCGCCCTCGAGGAGTTTGAGACATTCCTGAAGCGCGCCGAGCGCTGAGCGCCGGCACGCGCCAGGACACCACGCCCGCAGGTATCGCACCGCCACGTCATCGGGCTTCGCGCTTGACCCGCGCCGAGGGCGGCGCCGGCCGGCAACCGGGAGGTCCGCCGGCGACGTTGATCTCATGCGGCGGCATTGGACCTGGGCGGGATGGACCACTAATATGCCGCCTGAGCCACGGTGGGGCGTTCGCCCATGGCTCATCATTTCAATGCCGGACGCTGATGTGTGGTCGCGTCATCAGGAGCACTGTTAGACATTCTTACATGGACTAAGGTTGACTATGGCCAAGCCAAAACTGAGCAGGATTTCCACGCTTGATCTTCGTCGCGAACTCGATCGCCGCTCGAGCCGGGTCGGTTCGCTCCAATCGCGCCGCTCCAAACTTGCGGCCGAACTCGCGGGCATCGACTCCGAACTCGACGCCTTCGGCGCGGGCGGCCGCGCGGTCAAGCGCGGCCCGGGCCGGCCACGCGGCTCCAAAAACAAGAAGACGAGCCGGAAGGGTCGCCGCACCAATCGCGGTGCTCAGACCCGCGCGCAGAACACCCGGACGCTCACGCAGTCGCTCCAGAGCGTGCTCAAGGGCAAGACGATGGGGGTGATGGAGGTCTCCAAGGCGGTCCAGAAGGCCGGCTACAAGACCCACGCCGAAAACTTCCGCACCATCGTCAACCAGACGCTCATCAAGAATCCGAAGGTGTTCCGCAAGGTCGAGCGCGGTCTCTACACCACGGCCTGATCGGTCTGCGCCTTGACGTCAAGACCCAGCGGCTTCGTGGATGACCTTCATTCGCGCCCGCCGCTAGTGCTGCGCGTCGCTGGACGTGTACCTGTGCCTCCGCTACGGCTGCAAGGCCTGCGCCTCATGGCACACACGGCTGCGAAGTGATCACGGCGACTCGCCGGGCAGACGGCGAAACTCGCGCGGCTGCGACTCGATGAGGGGCAACTCGGGCGCGTTCTTTGACGATTTGACGCCGAGCGCCTCGAAACGCCTGGCCTGCACGACCGCCTGGGTTTCGAGCGAGCCGACAAACTGATTGTAAGACTTCATCGCGCGATCGAGGCCCTTGCCCACCTCCGTCGCGTGCTCGGCGAGAATGCACAGGCGGCTGTGCATTTCGAGTCCCAGGTTCATGATCTCGCGCGCGTTGTCGGCGAGCGCTTCCTGCCGCCAGCCGTAGGCGACGCTCTTGAGAAGGGCCACGAGCGTCATGGGGGTGGCGAGCAGCACATTGCGGCTCATGGCGTCCTCGAAGAGGGCGAAGTCAACCTTTGCCGCCTCCGCGAGGTGCGCTTCGCTGGGCAGGAACATGACGACGAAGTCGGGCGCGTGATCGAACTGCTCCCAATACGCCTTGTGTCCCAGTGAGACGACCTGGTCGCGCACATGGCGCGCATGACGCTGGAGCGCGGCGCTTCGCGCTTCGTCGCTGTCCGCGGCGATCGCGTCGTGATAGGCGTCGATGATTGCCTTGGCGTCCACGACGATGCACCGATCGTCGGGGAGATGAACGATCATGTCGGGCCGCTGCTTGCCGCCCGCCGCGGTATTCATCGACTGCTGCTGCACGTAATCGATGTGCTCGGTCATGCCGGCGAGTTCGACGATGCGGCGCAACTGAAACTCGCCCCACCGCCCGCGCGTCTCCGAGCCTTTGAGCGCAAGCGTCAACTGGCTCGTCTCGCGCCGCAGCGTCTCGCCCGTCTGTTTCATGTACTCGATCTGCGCGTGAAGGCGCGAGTGCGACTCGGCCCGGTCCTTCTCGATGGCGGCAAGTGCCTTCTCATAACGCTCGAGCGATTCGCGCATGGGCTTGACCATCTCTTCGATGGCCTTGCGGCGCTGGTCGAAGTGCTCGGCGGCGCGGGCGTTCTGATCCTTGAGAATATCTGTCGAGATGGCCTTGAAGGTGTCGGCGAACTGCTGGCGCGCCTGCTGGAGGTCGGCCATGCGTTGTTGATGCGCGCGCTCATCGGCCTCGAGGCGCGATTCGAGCGAGGCGATGCGCTGGTTCGCCTGCGAAAGTTGTGCCGCCAGGGACTCCGCGCGTTCCGCAGTCTGGCGCTTCTCATCCTCTGCGCTGCTCTGTATCGCCCGGCAGTGCTGGGCTTCCTGCTCGGCGCGCGCGGCGCCGAGCACGAGGCGCGAGCGACCCGCGAACAGCCACACCGCCGCACCCGCGGCGAGCAGAAAGAGAACCCCAAGGACAACCGCCAACGTCTCGGCCATGACACGAGTGTACCCTCGTAAGCGGCGGGAGTGGGGGAGCAACCCCGCGATTGTCAGACAAGCAGCGAGGCCGATTCAACTGCTACTCACGAGCAGGCGTTGAACACATCCTCGTCCTTGAGACACCTACGACTCCGGGCGTGCGGCCTGAGTGCTTTGCGCAGTCGCTTTAGTTCCTCAACCGCGACGTAGCGGCGCAGAGCTTCACGCGCCACTTCGCTCAACGACCGCCACCGTCTGCGGGCCAGCCGAGCCAGATCACGTCGCAATTGTGCCGAGATTCGAACCGAGAGGTCTGACTCATTCCCTCCATCATAGTGCAATCACCTTCTGGGTCGGGTGACGACTGTCAGCCCTCGCAATGGACGGAGTATGATCTGAACTTCAAGCACGCCCATAGTGGAGGTGGGCCGGCGGAGCACAACATGCCGCAGACGCTTGCGAATTCCTCGCTATCGACCTGCCCCGAATGCCGGTACTCCTTGGACCATGCCGCGGCGTCTGAGCGATGCCCTGAGTGTGGACTCGTGCTGAACGAAATACTCGTTCAGGCTGAGGCCAGCGTGGATCTGGGTCCGCTCATGAGCCAAGCCATGGCACTGGCTCAGGGTGCGCTGGTCGTGGTTGTCACCGCGTGTTTCTACTATGGTGTCATATCGGCACATGGCGCCTTCCTTGCGATGACGTATGGATTGATCGCGTTGCTTGTTCTCGGCGCGTGTTCGTTCTGGATGGCGCGGCGCTCTCGTCGCGACATGCACCAGTTCTGGATGATGCCGGACGGCGTGATTCTCCACACGCCCGCCGGCCGGATCATTCGACGACCGTGGGCGGACCTTTGCTCAGCCGTAAGTTCAGATCGTGATCCCCGACGCGAAACGATGGGGCGCCGCGTCCTGCGGCCTTTCACCTCGCCAGCGAACTCCGCTCCAGAGGACGCAGCGTACTGCACACTTCGCTTCCGTCCCTCGTGCAGAAGATGGCCGACACAACTTCCGCTGCGCGTTGTCGTGCTCGTCTCTCCAGCAGATCGCGTTCGACTCAAAGAGCGGCTGGAGCAGATTGTGGAATCTGCTCGCGCGGGCCGGTGATGACTCCCGTGGCAGAGGATGAAGCCTTACAATCCTCCGATGTCCGAAACGATCACTACTCTTCTCGCGCCCGGCGGACCGATCGCGCGGCGGATTGCCGGGTTCGAGGCGCGGCCGCAGCAGACGGAGATGGCCCGGGCCGTCGAGCAGGCGCTGGTCGAGCGCGGCCACCTGCTCGTCGAGGCGGGCACGGGCGTGGGTAAGAGTTTCGCCTACCTCCTGCCGGCGATCCAGCGCGCGGTTCACGCCCGCGAGCGCATCGTCATTGCGACCAACACTATCAGCCTCCAGGAGCAGTTGATGGAGAAGGACATTCCGCTGCTCCAGGCGGCGCTGCCCGAAGAGTTCACCGCCGTGCTCGTCAAGGGGCGCGGCAACTACGTTTCGCTCCGCCGCCTCAAACTCGCCAGCGAACGACAGAAAGTCCTCTTCCCCGACCGCGCTCAACTCGACGACCTGCACATGATCGAAGACTGGGCATACGAAACCAATGACGGCTCGCTCGCCACGCTGCCTCAACTCGCGCGGCCGGACATCTGGGACCGCGTGCAGTCCGATGCGGACAACTGCATGGGCCGGCGCTGCCCGACCTTTCGCAAGTGTTTCTACCAGACGGCGCGGCGGCGCATGGAGGCGGCGAACATTCTCGTCTGCAACCACGCGCTGTTCTTCTCCGATCTGGCGCTGCGCCGCGAAGGGGTCGGCTTCCTGCCGCGCTACGACCATGTCATTCTCGACGAAGCGCACAACATCGAAGATGTCGCGAGCGATCACTTCGGCCTCTCGCTCACCGAGGGTCGCGTCGTGCATCTGCTCAACACGCTCTACACGGATCGCCGGAGCAAAGCGCAGACGCGGCCGCGCGGCTTCCTCGCCTCACTCGAACTCGACGCCGGCGATGATGAAGCAATCAACGAAACGCTCAACACCGTGAGCAAGTGCCGCAGCGCCATGCGGGCCTACTTCGACCGGTGGATCGATTACTTCGAGCGCAAGCGCGGCACTCAGCAGGCGATCCGTCTCCATGAGCCAAACCTTGTCGAGAACGTGCTGACGCCCATCGCGACGGAACTGGCGCTGCGCCTGCGCCGCCTCAAGGAACTGGCGAAGCGCGAGGAGGACAAGTTTGAGTTGAACTCATACGCCGCGCGGGCCTCGGCGATCGCCGGCGACGCGGAAGCGCTCACAAGCCAGGCGCTGGACGGATGCGTCTACTGGGTGGAAGTGGGGGCCCGCGACACGGGTCGCGCCTTTCGACGCGTGAGTCTCTCGTGCTCGCCCGTCGAAGTCGCGCCGGTGCTGCGCCGGCATCTCTTCGGATTGGAGGAGGCGAAGACGCAAGCGGGGGATGATCTCGCTGACGACGCGTTCGTTGACGATGATGAGGATCGTGAGGATGAAGCGAAATCACCGGCGCCGCGCGATGCGACCAAGCGGCGCCCCTCCATCATCCTCACCAGCGCCACACTCACCACCGGCCGCGGCGACTTCGCCCACCTCCGCAGCCGCCTCGGCTGCGACGACGCCGACCAACTCCAACTCGGCAGCCCCTTCGATTACGCCCGCCAGGTGAAGATGATCATCGAGCGCGACCTGCCCGATCCCGGCGACGGCACATACATCGATCGACTCGTGCCGCGCATCCTCCATCACCTGCGCGCCACCGACGGCGGCGCGTTCGTGCTCTTCACGAGTTTCGCCATGCTCAATCACGTCGCGGACCGATTGCTGCTCGAATGCCGCGACACGGGCGTCGAGGAGTTTCCGCTGCTGATTCACGGCCAGGACGGGCCGCGCGGCGTGCTGCTCAAGCGATTCCGCGAGGATGAGCGCAGCGTGCTGCTGGGCACGGCGAGTTTCTGGCAGGGCGTCGATGTGCGCGGCCGCAACCTGCGCAACGTCATCATCACGCGGCTTCCCTTCGATGTCCCCGACCGCCCGCTCATCGAAGCGCGGCTCGAACGCATCAAGGCCCGCGGCGGCAACCCCTTCATGGAAGACTCGCTGCCGCGCGCCGTGATTCGATTCAAGCAGGGTTTCGGCCGGCTGATCCGCTCGACGACCGACACGGGGCGCTTCGTGGTGCTCGACTCGCGCATCGTGACGAAGTTCTACGGCCGCAAGTTCATTGATGCGCTGCCGGAGGGAGTCGCGGTGGAGGCGGGGGACGGCGAGACGTAACGCGCCAACGAGCCCGACGCGCAAGCAAGGAAGAGGGAGTGAAGCGACAAGGAGTCGCAATGTCAACTCGCATCGCCGCGCCGCGAGAAGATCTCACGCAGCGGCGCAGAGGCCGCAGAGACCGGTCAAGAAGCGAATTCCTCCGCGCACTCTGCGCCTCCGCGTGAGTTGCTTTCATGCTTGACGCTCGCCCCGCACTCCGGGCAGACGCCGCTGACGTTGCCGCGGAGGTTGTAGGCGCATTGTGTACACAAGCCGCGCCAGCGGCGGAAGTCATGCAGACCATGGCGCAGAAGGTGCAGAAGTCCTCGAAGCAGCGCGATGGCGCCGAACCACATCGCACCCGTCAGCAGTTGCCCCGACCAGATCGGACGGAACGGAAGCACGTTGTCGACTTGTCCAATCCACGGGAGCGGATCATTGCTTCGGATGATCGCCGTGGATCGATCAACGGCGAACGCACTTCCCTGCCTCACCCAGCGGCACCACAGTACGTGTACCGGCCAACCAACGCCAACGTACATCTCGTGTTCCACGTCCGAAGCGGAAGTGGATCGCTCATGGCGCCAGCGATCGAGATTCACCCAGTTCGGAATGGTCGCAGCCGTTACGTCCTTCGCAAGACCAGTCGGCGAGAAGTTCGGGAGATGAATCGATACCGCCGTGACATTGAACTGCGTAAGCCACATCGAATCCGGCTTCGCGTACAGGCTGCGCGAGATCGAGAGCCGTCGCCCACGCCGTGTTTCGATCCTCAGGGGCCAATCTCTCGGGGAACTGGCCACCTCCGCCATGAATTGAACGCGATACGCCTCCCCGAAGCGCCGCGAGAACCACGCCGACCACGCAACGTTTGTGAGCAGCAGCAGCGCCATCGACCACAGCAGAGTCGTGAAGATGAATCGTCGCCACGAATTCATGGGTGAGAAACTCATGCGCGATCTCCGTTCACGGCCGCCCCGCACTCCGGGCACACGCCGCTGGTGTTGCCGCGGAGGTTGTAGGCGCAGTCGGCGCAGAGTCCGCGCCACGCGCGCACGCCGCGCCGCCCCAGGCGCGCGATGCACACGACGCCAAACCAGATTGCCGCATAGAACGCCTGGCCCGACCAGATCGGGCGGAAGGGAAGCGCGCGCGGGAACACAAGGCGCTGCAATCGCCAGCCAGTGTCGATGGCGGTTGATCTCACCGCCACGAAGCCGCTGGGAGTCATGTCGAACTCACACCACAGGACGCGCACCGGCCATCCCACCGTCGCGACCAGTTTGATCCCGACCCCTGACGTTTCCGCCCCCCACCGAGATGCAATGTGCCTCCGCTCCCACGGCGGAAGCACCTCGTCAATCTCCGACGGAGGCGGCGCGGGCGTGGGGTCAATCACTCCATCCAGCCTGATTCCGGGACTATTGCTGAAGTCAATCAACCGGGTGGTGCTGTACGTGGCGATGCGACGGTGTGTCACGAGGCGCGTAGACTCATCGCCAAGCCAGGTGCGCCCGAGCCTCGCGTCAGCGCCATCAAGGCCATCTATCCGCCACGCCGACCACATTGACCACCCCGCATTCGTCAACAGCAGCAGCGCCAGCGACCACAGCAGCGTCGTGATGATGAACCATCGGCGCGAAGTTGAGCATGACCGACTCGTCCTCATGCGGCGGCTCCGTTCACGCTTGCCCCGCACTCCGGGCACACGCCGCTCGCGTTGCCGCGGAGGTTGTAGGCGCAGGACGGGCAGAGACCCGCGCGACGGCGCCGGCGGCGGCGAAGCGCGGCGAACGCCCAGCGCACGAAGCAGACTATCGCGAAGAAGAACCCCCCATAGACCACCTGGCCAGTCAGGACCGTGCGGAAGGGAAGCGCGCGGCTGTACGATTCCTTCAGCATTATGCCCAAGAAGCCGCCGGTGCCGGGAGCTGGCCTTGTGGGCCTTTCGATTTCGATTCCTGTATCAGGCGTGACGAAGAAGTCGGTGCCCGCCCGCCTCCAGGAGCACCAAAGCAATCTCACCGGCCATCCCACGAGCGCATAGATCTCGCCGCAATAATCGCTCTCTTCACCAGCCGCGCCGCTGTACCGCTGGTGTCTCCGATTCATCCACGGGGGCACGACCTCGCGGAACTCTCTGAACTCCGGAGGACGTTCTTGCTCCATCTCTTCAAGTCTCATTCCTTCATCGTTGACCCCACGAAACACCCAATACCGAGTTTGCGTGACCAACTCTCTTCGATATGCGACTTCGATCAGATCGTGATGCTCCGGGTCGAACGAGAGTCCGGCGGGCATCAGGTCGAGCATGGTCAGCAGTTCACCATGCATATTGGCGTAGCGCGCGAACCACACCGACCACGCAACGTTCGTGAGCAGCAGCAGCGCCAGCGACCACAGCAGCGTCGTGAACAGGAAGCGCTTCCACGTTGGGCGGACGGCATGAGCCATGACGATCCCCCGGCGGCGCGGGCCACTGGAGAGTGTACCAGAAAGCCGGACCACCGGCCCGGCGTCACTGCCACCAGTCCGAGGCGCGAGCGAGGCAACGAGGAGCGCGCCGACGAGGAACGACGGCGGGCGAGTCGCGTTGCCGCGCCCTGCAAACCTCGTGGGCGCTTCGGGCTGGTAAGACTGCCTCACTCACGCTTCGGACTCGCCTCCACGTTGCCCGGCCCGCACCCGATTGCACTCGACCACCAGATCTTTTTTCACTACTGACTTGACGGCGGACCGAAGGAATGATACCACATAGTGGTATCATCTATGTCTCAATCGTTGTACAAAGCGGAGCACGTTCTCGCCGTTTGCCCCGGCATGACCCGGCGCAAACTCGACTACTGGGTGGAAACGGGCGTCATCCAGCCGAGTCGCGTACTCGAGACCAACCGGCGCCATCGCAAGTACTTCCTGTTCTCGTTTGACGACCTCGTGCGCATCCGGATCGTGGATGGTCTGCGTCGTTCAGGAGTCTCGTTGGAGGCGATTCGCGAGGTCGTGGCCCGCCTCACGCGACTGGAGGGGAAGCGCTGGCAGCGGGCCTGGCTCGTCACCGACGGCCGCAACCTCTATCGCGTCACCAATGACCCGACGATCCTCAAATCGCTCTCGCGGAAAGAAGATGGGCAATTGGTCTTTGCGATGGTGGCGGTAGGGGATACCATACAAAATACGAATTTTCGACTCCAGGAGAGCGAATGCACTCCTGTGAATCTGAGCCGCTACGATGCGACCTCGCGCGCATGGAGGGGATCGCGATCCCGCCGCAAGGTCGCCGGCATTGAGTGAGGCTGGACAGTCATCGCATGCCCGACCGGGGGCAGGAGGATCGGCGTGTACGAGACCATGACGGTGAGAGCGGAGCGGAGCGTTCTGCTGCCGCAGATTCGGGATTTCCTGGCCGAGTCCGACGACATCTATCCCGGAATTGACCGCTGGTGGGAGCGACGGGTTCTCCCCGGGCTCGCAACGGGCGAGCGGCGATGTCTGGTCGCCTTCTGCGACGGGGTCATTGCAGGCCTGAGCATCAGCAAGCACTCGCGCGAGTCGGCCAAGTTCTGCACGCTGCGCGTTCGGCCCGGATACCAGGGCCAGGGCATTGGACAGGACTTGATCCGCCGAACGCTCCTGAGTTTCATCGAGGCCGGTTGCCGCGAGGTCTACTTCACGATGAACGAAGGCATCGCCCACTCATGCATCGACTTCTTCAAGCCGTACGGGTTCCAGATGCAATCCTGGCTTCCGGGGTTCTACGCGCGTGGCGAGGATGAGATGATCTACTCCGCCTCGGCGAAGCAGATCAGCACCGCGCTGTGTACTGCCGTGCGCGCAACATCGTCGGAAGTGCTGCTCATGTCCATTCGACCCGAGTACGCCGCGCTCATGGAGAGTGGCGCCAAGACTGTTGAGTTCCGCCGCAGATTCAGCGAGCGATTCGACTCGGGACCAGCGCTCTTCTACGTCACCGCGCCCGCAAGCGAGGTGCGGCTGGCGGCCCACGTGTCCAGCGTGGCCAAAGATCATCCAAGTGTGCTTTGGGAGCGCTACAGACACCTTGCAGGCGGGACGGCGGCAGCGTTCCAAGAGTACTTCGCAGGCGCCGCGACGGGATTCGCGATCATCCTCGACCGCATCCGCCGACTTGCCCGGCCGGTCTCTCTTGACGCCGCGCGCCGATCTTGCGCCGACTTCCGCCCACCCCAGGCCTATCAATTCCTGACGCCGGCACATCCGCTTGTCGCCGTCACGTCGATCTAGCCGCGGCGAGAGAGGTCACGAGTGTCCGCCGGAGTACTCAACAAAGAGCAAATGCGGAAGGCGCTCATCGATGCCAGTCCACCATGCATCAAGTGCCAAAACCCCATCGATCATGTGACATACCTCGACCACGCGGCAATCGACCTGCCGCTGGGAGATGGGTACTACGAGATGCAGGCGAGTTGCCGACCAGGGCCAAATTGGACGGTCATGGATTTGATCAACAAGTATCAGGCAGAACCACGCGGTCGCCGAAATCTTGAGAACCCGACTCGGCTGTTGCGAGACAAGACCTACCTGATCGAACTTCCATGGTCGTTGGACCTTCCGCCAGACATTTGTGCCCGCGCAACGGCAAAGAGCTCCATTGGACGCCTCGATGCACTGGTGCGCTTGATCGCAGATTATGAATACGAGTTTGAGACGGTCCAGCGGTCCGCCGGGCCGTGTGCCAAACATCTATATCTCGAAGTACGTCCCAACACATTCGACCTCGAGGTGCGGCCTGGAAAGGCACTTTCGCAATTGAGGTTCTTTCACGGGGAGGAGCGGCACTGCACACTATCGCCAGAGCTGTTAGACTTTGAACAGTCCCCACCGTTGATCAACCCGGACGGCTCTCGCGCGAAGGGACGACCGATCGTGGGGGATTGGGAATCAATGCTTCTCACACTGAATCTGGAGCCGGATGCGGCGTTGGGGTTTTCCGGATTCGTTGCGAAGGAACCCGCTAGGCTGCCGTTCGACCCCGACGGGAAAGTGATCGCTTTGGACCCGACCAAACGGGGACATGAGCGATACGACCCAAAGGCATTCTGGGAAGAAGTCCGCACCGATGGTTGTTCCGTCAAGATTGAGCAGAATAGATTCTATCTCTTCCGGTCCATCGAGCGATTTGAGTTACCGGCGCACCTCGCGGTAGACTGCCGCGCGGTGTCTGAGAGTCTTGGGGACATCCGCATTCACTACGCCGGGTTTGCCCATCCGTTCTTCGGCGCGCGTCGAAAGGGAGGCAGACGCGGAGCACCACTGATCTTCGAAGTCAGAGGATACCAATTCCCGACGATCCTGCATCACGGCACAGCACTCGCCAAGATCGCCTTTCGCCGGATGTCGGCCCCAGCCCCTGAGCCACAATCAGTCGATGACGACGACTACACACACCAAGAGCTGCAGCTCTCAAAGTGTTTCGCACCGTGGACGAAAGAGTGATGCGTCACCGCTGGGCGCACCTCACGTTTGCACCGGAGGTGGCCGAAAACCACTCGCTCGCTCGCCTCGTGCCACGCCGCCGGTATGATGCCTTGCGTTCCGCTTTGCCCTCCTGATCCTCTCCGGGTGAAAGCCCGGGTGCGGAGATTGCCCGATGCTGCCCAAGCCATCGCCGAGGCTCGGCCAACTTGGATTCCTCTACTTCCCGCCCTACCGCGTCGAGGGGTACTCGATCGCCGGCGAGGCGACGGCCGTCACCGTGCCGGAGTTTGACGTCTGCTTCGACATCGGGGTGTGCTTCAAGCCGATGCTGACGGCCAAGTTCATCGCCATCAGCCATGGGCACATGGACCACGTCGCCGCTCTGCCGTACTACTTCAGCCAGCGGTGGTTCCAGGGCATGGGGCTGGGCACCTGCCTGTGCGACAAGCGCATCGAGCCGGCCCTGCGGACCATGATGCTCGGCTGGGTCGATGTGGAGCAGCAGCGGACCAGCCACGAGATCGTGGGGCTGGCTCCCGGCGAGCACCACGAGATCAAGAACAACATCTTCCTCGGCCCCATCGAGGTCGATCACACCGTGCCCACCGTGGGGTGGAGCATCGTCGAGCGGCGGACCAAGTTGCGCGATGAGTTCATCGGCCAGCCGCAGGAGCGGTTAAGACAACTCAAGCAGGGTGGCACGGAGATCACGCGCGAGGTGCGCGTGCCGCAGGTGGCGTACGTCGGCGACACGCTTCCCGGGCCACACCTGCTCGCCGACGCGGTGCGCCGGGCGCGGATCGTGATTATCGAGTGCACTTTTTTCGAGCCTGAACACAAGGAGCGGGCGCTGACGGGCAAGCACGTCCACGTCGACGACATCGCAGAGTTGTGCGAGCGAATCGAGGCGGAGGCCATCGTGCTCACGCACGTCTCGCGGCGCACCAACCTCGGTCTGGCAAAGAAGATGCTGCACGACCGGCTCGGGGAGGAGCAGAGCGGGCGCGTGCATCTGCTGATGGACCACTTGGGCAATCGCGCGCGGTACGAGAAGCAGTGCGCGGCGGCGGAGCAGCGGGAGACCGAGTGAAAAAACTAACGTGTCTCAAAAAACTTCTGCGAATCAGGCACTCGAGGGTTGACAAACGGTGCAGAAAGAATTACCTTTGTGCTGTTGGGCGTGACGAGGCAAGGCGACGAGGACTGGTCGACGAGCCGAAGCGCGCTTGTCTGGTGGATTTCCTGGTTCAAAGACATCTGAAGTTGTAGAAAGCGACCTGCAATGAGCATTCACCCCGATCCAAAGATCTGGGACGGTATTCTTGCGCACCTGAGGCAGTACTACCCCGCGCGGTGCCGCCAGTGGTTTGAGGATATCGAGGTCTCCAACCTCGCCGGCGGCCTGCTCACGCTGTGCATCGGTCAGCCGCTGCACTTGCGCTACCTTCAGCGCGAGTGCATCGACATCTTCCGCGAGGCGGCGCAGAGCGTGACGGGCCGGTTGCTGAGCGTGGTCTTTGCCTCCTCGGAGGATCTGCCGACGATCACCACGCTGCCCGAGAACATCAATCCCGCGCCGTCGGCAGCGCCCGCGCCATCGAGCAACGGCCACGCGGCGCCGAAGACCAGCGGCGCCCTCCCCGGCGCCGCCTCCACTGCGGCGGCGAGCCAGACCCCGGCCGGCGCGCCCGCCCGGCCGGGCACCGGACCGGTCTGGGGCACGCTCTACGATGAGATGGTCATCAACCCCGACTATTCGTTCGAGACCTACATCGTCGGCCCCAACAACCGCCTGGCGCACGCTGCGGCGTTGGCGGTGTCGCAGCAGCCGGGCACCGCGTACAACCCTTTCTTCATTCACAGCGGCGTCGGGCTGGGCAAGACGCATCTCCTTCAGGCGATCTGCCAGACGATTCTGGCCACGGCGCCCGAGTGCCGCATCTACTACGTCTCCTGTGAAGGGTTTGTGAGCCAGTTCATGGAGGCGGTGCAGGCGGGGCAGATGCTCGAGTTCCGCCACAAGTTCCGCGACATCGACGTCCTCGTCGTCGATGACATTCACTTCCTCGCCGCCCATGAACGCACCCAGGAGGAGTTCTTTCACACGTTCAACAGCCTGTACCAGACGCACAAGCAGATCGTGCTCAGTTCGGACGCGGCGCCCAACGAGATCCCCAAACTGGAGGACCGCCTGCTGAGCCGCTTCAAGCAGGGCCTGGTGGCGCGGATGGACAAGCCCTGCTACGAGACGCGGCTGGCGATACTACGCATCAAGGCCAAGTTGCGCGGACTGGCCCTCCCGGATGACGTGCTCTGCTACGTCGCCCACCACACGGACTCGAATATCCGCGAACTGGAGGGCGCGCTCACCCAACTCCAGGCCGTGTCCATGGCGTCCAGTCGATCGATCGACGCGGAACTGGCGCGTGAAGCGCTGAGCGATGTGCCGGCGCCGCTGGCGCCGATCCTCAACATCCAGTCCATCATCTCGACCGTTTCAAAGCACTTCGAGGTCAAACAGACGGATCTGCTCTCCAAGGACCGGCACAAGTCGGTCACACTGCCGCGGCAGACGGCAATGTACCTCGCGCGCTGTCACAGCAACCACAGCCTCCAGGAGATCGGAGGCTTCTTCGGCGGCCGCGACCACACGACGGTGATGCACGCGGTCAAGAAGATCAGCAGGCTGCGCGCCGGCGAGCCGGCATTCGACCGCCGACTCGACGCCATCGAGCGCGACCTTCAGATCCGCTCTTCGTGAGAGCGCTCCGGCCGCCAGAGTGTCAGGTCGGGTTCCCCCAGTAGTGCGCGCAGGCGCTCGGGCAGTTGAAGCCACATGACGATCAGCCCGGCGCAGCCGACGGCGGTGATAAGGAGGTAGGGCGCGCCGCTGAGCATCGCCGCAATGGCGGCCATGAGCGCCGGCCCTTCAATCAAGGCGGCGCGCAGGATGACTGCGTTGATGACCTCCTGGGCAGGCAGCGTCTCGCCGCGTTTGCGGCGCTGCACCAGGCCGCTTTGCATCATGGCGCCGATCAAGAACCCCGCGAGGAGCGCCAGGGCCGCGACCACCGCCAGCACCTGGCCCACCAGGTCATGGGGGGCAATCAACGGTCCAGCCATCGCGGTCATGACCAGCACCACGCCGGCGAAGAGCAGCAGCCCCACGACGAAAGCCCCGACAATCACCCGGCACTGAACCACCGGATCCAATCGGGGGCCTCCGCCATCATCTCCAGACTGGTCAAAGACTTGAGACATTCGTACTCCTCATCATACTCACTGCATCCGCGCGCCCGGCAACCGCTCGGAAGCGGGCTTGGATGGCTTCTCTGGAGTCCCCGGCACGGCATCTACCCTGCTGTCCCATGTGCATAACCTGTTGGAGACGGCCCCCTTCGAGCATGTCATTCCGACAGGTGTTCCAGGCCGCAGGCGGCCTGTCCACCGCCGCCTCACAAGGTGCCAACCTTTCGCCATGATGTGATGGGAATACCTCGCACCGAGCCGCCAGACAATTAACAGGTTGTTCAGCAGTCCATGAGGTGCGTAACTCTCTCCCTGAACAGCAATTACGCCTGAGAACCTCATGGATTTCCACATTGCGACAGCCTCTTTAACGGAGATGAATAGAGAGACTCCTCTCTCATCATAGAGCCGTCCCGCCGCCAACGCGTCGGGTCAGCGGTAAGTCTCCACGTGGACCAGGCACTTTTTTTGGAGAGCCGGCTCCTCATGCACGTTGTGGGTGAAGTGTGGATAGATTGGCCGGCTGGCACCGGGGGCAGAATGTCGTTGTCCGCTGAGCGATGCGAAGATGCTCCATCGGCGTGCGGCATCGACGGCAGGGAAGCCCTGAGCGGGCGTAGGCCAGCAGGTCAACGGGGTGTCGGCCCCTTCGGCCGTCGGAGTCCACGTAGTCACGCAGGGTAGTGCCCCCTGAGTTGACCGCCTGGCGAAGGGTCAGGCGAATCGCTGCGGCAAGTCGCTTCAGGTCAGACGGAGCCAGGCGGTCCGCCCGCGAAAGGGGGTGAATCCTCGCCCGATGCAGGGCCTCGTCCGCGTAGATGTTGCCGATGCCGGCGAGGACGCCCTGGTCGAGCAAGGCCGCCTTGATCGGCCGCGCCATCCGCGCGAGCCTGGCGCGCAGGTCCGCGACGCGGGCGTGCAGGGCGTCGGTGCCCAATCGCCGCCGCCAGAGCCCCTCGAGGGCTTCGAGTGAGTCAACCGAAGTCAGGCGGCCAAAGCGGCGCGGGTCTCGGAAAACGAGGCGGTCTTGAGGCGCCGGCCCTTCGAGGCGCCAGCGCACATGGATGTGGTCGGCCCGATAGAGGTCGCGCCCGCCGGGGACAAAGAGGAGTTGACCGGTCATTCCCAGTTGCACGATGAGAATGGGCGCGCCCGGAGCCGCGATGATCGCCAGTTGCTTTCCGTGGCGTCGCAAGGCGCCGATGCAGGAGCCTTGGAGAAGGCGCTTGCGCCGCACTGCCGCCGATACCGCCCGCCCGCCCGCTGCGCCAGCGGAAGCCGCCGCATGGATGACATCCGCTCGATGCACCTCGACATGCGCGATGCGCCGGCCAACGAGACGCGGCTCGAGGGTGCGGCGGAGATGTTCGATCTCAGGGAGTTCCGGCATGGTTCAGTTGAAGCGAAAGGGCCGGGCCGTCAGCGGCCGGCATCACCGGGGTCGGTTAGATGCTCCCTGTCGCTCCCGACCTCGGTGGGGAAGGCGTCGGCCTGGGGGTTTACTTGCTCGCCAGTGTTGGGCTGCTCAAGCACCCGGCTCAGCGCGCTTTGCGCCTCCTCGCAACCGATGAAGGTCTGATCCTCGGCGTAGGCGGTGAGCAGATCGACCTCGTGCGGCCGCAGCGGCGCCAATCGCCCCAGCGCCAGCGCGGCTTCCCGCCGGACCTCGGGGAACTCGGAGGCGAAAAACCCGAGCACGATTCGCACCTGTTGCGGCTCATTGGCGCGGGCCTGAGTGATCTGCCGCGCGATGAGCAGGCGCAGTGGTTCGATGTCCTCTCGCGAAGCGCGCTCGATGGCGTCGAGGATGGTCTGGTCATAGGGGTTGATGGCGAGGAGTGCGGCGGCGGCGGCGGTCCGGCGGTGGGGCTCTTCGCCCGCGCCGAGCAGGATCTCGCTGAGGCAGGGAATGGCCGGGGCGGCCGTGGTCCCGAGACGGCCCAGCGCCGCGATGGCCGCCTCGCCGCGACGGTTGCTCACCCGCGCCGCCGCGCTGATCGGCTCTACGGCGGCGGCCGCGGCCTCTCCCACCCGGCTCAAAGCGATGATCGCCAGCATCGACACGCGCTCGCTCGAGTCGTCGATCAGGCGAATCAGCGCCGGCACGGCCGGCTGGGCTTTCTCGTTGAAGCGCGACAAGGCCTGGCACGCCTCCCCTCGCACCTCCCGTCGCTCATCATCCAGCGCAGCGATCAGGTCGGGGAGTGCGCCCAGGGGCGGCGGATCGAGATCGCGCAGGAACCGCGCCGCCGTCGAACTCACCAGCGGGCGCGAGTCCTGAAGACACCTGGCCACCGCCCGCGCGCAGGCGTCGGCGTCCACCAGCCCTTCGTTGGCCGCCACCTGGGACAACGCCCTCAAGGCGTGCGTGCTGATCGTCGTATCGAGGTCTTTGATCGCCTCGACCAACACCTGCTCGACCTGCGCATCGCGCACGCCCAGGTCGAAGAGCATCTGCACGGCCTTGAGACGCAGCGCATCGGAGCGCTGCGACCCGAGCAGCGCCGCACAGCGACGCGCGTAGAAGATCGTCATGGTCGAAACGTCCTGCCGATGCCGCCGCCGGGCGAACCACTGGGGGTTGGTCGCCGTCACCCGCGCATCGACCTCCTCAAACACCCATTCATTGTCCGTCCACGGCAGAACGATCATCAGGCCGGTGGTGGGAATGAGAGCCGTCCACCCCTGCTCCTGCACCGTTGGAACGGCGCCGAGGGTCAGCCCGGACACGACGAGCAGCGCCCCGAGCATGGCGCGCGCCCCGTGCCGCCGCGTGCGATGAAGGTTGGATTGCCCGGCCGCGTCATGCCCGCACTCCGGGCAGACAAACCCGCGGCTGCCCGTCATGTCATACCAGCACCTGGGGCACCGCGGCCGACCCTTCGACCGGTCCGCAAACGCCGCCACGTGCAGCACCACCATCCCGCCGAGCACCAGCAGCACCGTCACCGTGTACAGAACGACGTTGGTCAGCACGCACAATCGTAGGAGTCAGCGTGGCGCAGCGATTGCTCTCCGGCGGTGCGAGCGCTGACGGAATGAGAGGGGTCGTCAAGCGATCACAGGCGCCGCGCCCCGGATTCGCGGCCTGGGTGTGGCTGGCCGGCGGTGCTGCGTGCGGCGACGGCACGGAAGGCCGCCATGCACCGCCACTTTGAGGCACGCAAGGGCGGATCGCGGGCCGCGAAGGGGAATGAACGGGCCGGCCGGGTGGTTCAATTCAGGGGCTGCGGCGGCGGATTCGGGTTGATCCGGGTCGCCGGTCGAGGCGGCGCGTGGGCTACGGTGCGCCGAACGGGCCGTCGGGCCGTGGGCGGTTCATGAACGGGAGAATGCCGATGGTCATCAAGCCAGGCGTGTTGGGTGTTCGCAGCGTCATCGCCGCCGCCGCTGCCGTTGCGGGTTTCTGTTCGCCGGCGCTGGCGCAGCGCGGGGTGCAGATCAACACTGATGCCCAGGGGCGCAACATCGCCGGCGACGCGGCCAACGAGCCGAGTTTCGCCATCAACCCCCTCAACCCGCTGCACATGGTGACGGGGTGGCGGGAGTTCCCGACGATCAACTCCGACTTCCGACTCGCGGGCTACGCCGTCACCCTCGACGGCGGAAGGACCTGGTTCAACGGCGGGACGCTCGAACCCCCGCCCGGCTCGGGCAACGCCAATCAGACCGACCCGGTCATCAAGGTCGATCGCAACGGCGTCTTCTATTACAACAGCATGATCTATCGTTCGAGCCGCGACGGGCAGACGGTCTACCGTAGCGACGACGGCGGGTTCACCTGGAACACGCCTGTTTACCTCCGCGAGAACTGCTTCTGCGACAAGAACTGGTACGAGATCGACGATCGCACAGGGCATCACTACGGCATCTGGCAGATTCCCGGCGAGTTCGCCCGTTCGGTGAACGGCGGTCAGACGTGGAGCAGTTGGAACGTCGGCGCGTCGATCTATGCGTACATCAGCGTCGGGCCTGACAGCGAAGTGTACATCGGCTGGTGGAGCGGCGGCGTCGTGCTGCGAAAGTCGAACAATGCGCGCGATCCCGGGCAGACGCCGACGTTCTCCTCGGCGATCACCGTCCCGCTCGGCGATCTGCTTTACGGCCGGCCGATCAATCCGGACGGCGCGGCGAGCCAGATCAACGTCATCACCGACCAGCGCGAGGGGCCGACGCGCGGCTGGGTGTACATGTTAAGTTCAGCCGTCCGTTCCAACGACGTGTGCGATGTGATGTTCGCGCGGAGCACCAACGGCGGGCAATCCTTCAGCACGCCGATCCGCGTCAACGATGATCCGCCGGGGCAGGATTACCAGTGGATGGCGGCGATGTCGATGTCCCCCGCGGGCCGCCTCGACGCCACCTGGCTCGACACGCGCGGCGACCCCAACCACTTCATCTCGCGCCTCTATTACTCGCATTCATGGGACGGCGGTCTCACATGGTCGCCCAACCGGCCCGTGAGCGATCCATTCGACCCGCGCCTGGGCTATCCCGTACAGCGTAAGATCGGCGATTACTTTCAATGCCAGTCGGACAACGGGTCGGTCAGCGTCGTTCATCCCGCGACCTTCAATGGCGAGCAGGACATCTATTACACGCGCCTGCATCCGATGGTGATGGAGGTCTCGCCGCTCGTTGCCGGGCAGCCGGCGCAGTTTGACGTAAGTGAAGCACGGCCGAATGAGCGCGCGTGGATCGTCTACAGCCTTGACGGCGAGGGGTATACGCACATCGGCCCGCTCAACGTGCCGGTGAACATCGTGCGGCCGCGGCTTGGGCTGGGCCCGCGGACGACGGATGCATCGGGCCACGTCTCGTGGACGACGACGATGCCGCCGCAGTCGCAGGGCCGGCGCCTCTGGTTCCAGGCCGTGCAGCGCGAGAATGCGAGCAACGTCTTCGAAGACGTTGTGCAGTAATCATCACACCTTGAAAGAGGGGACTCCATGTTTCATTCGACCGGCCACGGACCGTCGCACGCGATGCGATTCGCGGCGCTTCTGTCGGCATTGACCCTTGCACCGGCGGCGCTGGCGCAGCGCGGGGTGCAGATTAACACGGACAGCCAGGGGCGCAACATCGCCGGCGACGCGGCCAATGAGCCGAGTTTTGCCGTCAATCCCCTCAACCCGCTGCACATGGTCGTCGGGTGGCGGGAGTTCCCGACCATCAACTCCGATGCGCGCTACGCCGGCGTCGCGGTCTCGCTCGACGGCGGCCTGACGTGGATGAACCAGGGCGTCGTACCACCGCCCCCTGGCGCGCCGAGCGCCCAGCAGTCCGATCCCGTGCTCGCGGCCAACGCGGCGGGGAAGTTCTTCTACAACTCACTGCTCTTCCGAGGCGAGCAACTGGGCGTGGTCGTCTATCCGAGCGATGACGGCGGCTTCACCTGGAACGCTCCTTCCTTCATCCGCACCAGTTCCGCCGACAAAAACTGGTACGAGATCGATCAACTCGGCGGGCATCACTACTCGATCTGGCAGGCGCCCGGCCAATTCGCCCGCTCGACGGACGGCGGGCAGACGTGGAGCCGCTGGAGCATGGGGGCGAGCATCTTCGCGAACATCAGCGTCGGTCCCGACCGCGAGGTTCACATGGGCTGGTGGGAGGGGACGGACGGCGTGAAGATGCGCCGCTCCGACAACGCGCGCGATCCCGGTGCGATGCCGACTTTCACCCCCGAGGTGACGATTCCTTTCGGCTCCATGCCCTGGCAGCCGCCGGTCAACCCGGCGGGCGGGTGCAGCCAGGTGAATATCGCCACCGACCACCGCGACGGGCCGACGCGCGGCTGGGTCTACGTGCTCAGTTCGGCGGTGCGGCAGAGCGATGTCTGCGATGTCATGTTCGCGTACAGCACCGACGGCGGGCAGACCTTCAGCACGCCCGTCCGCGTCAACGATGATGCCTCGGGACAGGACTATCAGTGGATGGCGGCGATGTCGATGTCCCCCGCGGGCCGCCTTGACGCCACCTGGCTCGACACGCGTGATGATCCCAACCACCGCCTCTCGCGACTCTATTACTCCTACTCATGGGATGGGGGCCTGACCTGGTCGCCTAATCGCGCCGTTGATGATTCGTTCGACCCGCGGATCGGCTGGCCCGTGCAGCAGAAGATCGGCGATTACTTCCAGAGCCGCTCCGACAATGGGTCGGTGGGCGTGATCTATCCGGGAACATTCAACGGCGAGCAGGATATTTATTATCAGCGCCTGCATCCGACGGTGCTGGAGGTCTCGCCGCTGATCGCCGGCCAGCCGGCGCGCTTTGATGTCAGTGAGGCGCGGCCCAGCGAGCGGGCGTGGCTGGTCTACAGCCTCGCCGGGCCGGGGCACGTGAACGTCGGCCCGCTCAACGTGCCCGTCAATCTTGCACGGCCACAACTCGGCCTGGGGCCGCGCACGACGGATGCGCTGGGCAACGTCTCGTGGACGGCGATGATCCCGCCGCAGTCGCGCGGCCGGCGCGTCTGGTTCCAGGCGATCCAGCGCGAAAATGCGAGCAACGTCTTCGAGGGTGTCGTGCAGTAACATCAGTGAGGGGGGGGGGGTCATGGTCGTTTCAAATCTGCCCGTGCTCGGGCACGGGCGAGCGCATCTCGCGATGGCGGCAGCAATGTTGTTTGTCTCCCCCGCGGCCTTCGCGCAGCGCGGCGTGCAGATTAATACGGACAACCAGGGGCGCGACATCGTCGGCGACGCCGCCAACGAGCCGACCTTCGCCGTCAGTCCCGTCGATCCCAATCGCATCGTCGTCGGCTGGCGGCAGTTTCCCACGATCAACTCCGATTCGCGCTACGCGGGCTTTGCGTGGTCGGATGACGGCGGGCTGACGTTTACCAACGGCGGCATACTGGCCTCACCTCCGGGATATAACAACGCCGAGCAGACCGACCCCGTCGTCAAGGTCAACGCGCAGGGCGACTTCTATTACTGGAGCGAGGTCTTCCGCCCCAACTACGCGCAGTTCATGTACCGCTCGATCGATGGCGGGCAGACGTGGCAAACGCCCAGCGCAATCGAAGATCCCGCCAACGGCGACAAGCCGTGGCTCGCCATCGACAACACCGGCACAATGGGCGACGGGCATCTCTACGGCGGATGGAACAACTTCAACCTCGGAGGGTACTGCTACGTCGAATCCACCGATGGCGGCGCCACCTGGACGCCGAGCAAGCGCATCGCCGACGCGGGGGGCACGCAGTGGATGATGCACATGGTCGTCGGGCCGCAGGGCGAGGTCTACGCCGCGTGGAAGAACTACGCCGAGACCGCCATCTTCATCACCAAGTCGATCAACGCGCGCGATCCCAACACGCCGACGACCTTCAACGCCTTCGGCAACGGCGGGCGCGACGGCATTGATCTGCGCATTGACGCCGCCAACGACCCGGGGTTCCTGAACATCAATCCCACGGGTTTTCACCAGATGTTTCTCGGCGTCGATTCCTCCGGCGGACCGCGACACGGATGGCTCTACGCCCTCTGGCCCGACGATCGGCGCGACACGGCCGATCTCATCTTCGCCCGCAGCGCCGACGGCGGCCTTTCCTGGGAGACGGGCATCCGCGTCAACGACGACGGCCCGGGCGCCATCCAGTGGATGCCGACGATGAGCGTCGCCCCCAACGGCCGCATCGATGTCTTCTGGTTCGACACGCGCAACGACTCGGGACACCAGGTTCCCTGGTCGGAACTCTTCTACTCCTTCTCGACCGACGGCGGCACGACGTGGGCGACGAGCCGGCGAATCTCCGAGGCATTCAACACGACGATCGGCTGGCCAGTGCAGCAGAAGATCGGTGACTATATGGAGAGCGTCTCTGAGGACGCCGGCGCCAGCGTGGTCTACCCCGCGACGTTCAACGGCGGGCAGGATCTGTGGTTCATGCGCATCACTCCCTTCCAGTTGCACGCCGGTGCGCTGCGCGGCGGCGAGATGGGGCAGATCGAAGTGGCCGGCGCCCGGCCGAATCAGCCCACGTGGCTCGCGGCCAGCGTCTACGGCCTGGGCAGCACTTACATTCCCGCGCTCAACGTGACATTGAATCTCGACCGCCCGATGCAGGCGGGGACGATGATGCGCACCGACGCGCAGGGCAACGCGGTCTGGGTGCTCCCCGTGCCGCGCCAGGCCTCGGGGCGCACCATCTGGCTTCAGTCCGTCCAGCGCGAGAATGCGAGCAATGTGGTCGAGGTGGTGGTGGAGTGATCAGTCTTCGGGCTGGGTGGGAGATTGCGGTTCCGTGCGCTGAGCATTCTCAACGGCCGCGGTCGCCATCGCGATGACTTCATCTCTGTCCCGAGTCTGGTTGTACTCTACAACTTCGAGCAGGCCGGTACTACTGTATTGCTCCACGGTGCGCGCGAGCGGATCGGAGCCAGCCTCAAGCAGGGCGCGGACCGTGCCGGCATGACGGTAACACGCGGCAAGCATCAGCGGGGAATCCCGGGGGAGTTGGTAGTGGATCCGATGATTCGGATCCGCACCCGCGGCGCAGAGGCGGCGGATGACCTGTGCATCGTCCGCTTCGATGGCGGAATGAAGCGCGGTCCATTGCCCATCGCCTTGCACATTGGAGTCCGCGCCCGCGTCGAGCAGTCGCTGCACGAAGTTCGCATGGCCCAATCGACTCGCCGCCCAGATGAGCGGGGTGAAACCGTAGCGATCGCGCGCGTCGAACGTCTCGGGTTGGCGGTCGATGAGGTCGTTGAGCAATAAATCGTCGTTGAGCAGCACGGCGCGGGTAAGCGGCGGAAAGGCATCAAGGTTGTCGGCCGCTGGCGGAAACTCGTGCCGTCGCCGCATGTCCGTCAATGCGGACACAAGCGGGCCGAAGGGGTGCTGCTTGCGATTGGAAACGAGTTGCTCGGTGTACCATTCGTCATTGGTGATCGGAAAGAGGATAAGCATCGTCTCCAATTCGAATGCCACGTGAATCGGCGCTGAACCAAGGTCCGGGTGCGTGATCAGATTCGGATCGGCCCCATATTGAAGGAGCAGACGGGTCATCTCAGCTTCGCGCGTGACCCGGGCCGTCAGGACATCTCCATCCACGATGAAGTCCTGCCGGCCCGCGAAGTAGAGCGGACTGGGGGCATCGGTGATGATGTTCGGATCAGCGCCGGCTTCCAGCAGGGAACGCGCGATTTCGACGTGGCCCAGTTCGACGGCGGTCGTGAGAAACGGCTTATCGCGGATGACGTCGAGGTCACCGGCGAGGAAGATGCCTGCAAAGTCGGAGCTCACGATGGAGAGATTCGGATCGGCGCCCTGGTCGAGGAGTCGCTGGACGGTCTCGGTATCGCCGTCGAGGATGGCCTGGCCGAGGCGCCCGCTGGTGCAGCCGGCCGTCATCAGGAGGAGGACAGAGAGAATCAGGACTGGAATGGCGCGAAGAGATTCGTGCATGTTTCTGACCGCCGCGTCACTCCGCACGCAGCCGTGCAGAGCCTTCGAGTTGCGGATAAACCGTAGGCGGCACACCGCGGGGTCACGAGAGCCGCCGACACAGTCGAATCAGACTGCAACGGCTTCCACCCCCCGCGACTATACTCGATTCAGTGAGGGCGGAACGCCGATTGTCCTCCTGACAGGCGGGGCGGGCCGCCGCCATCGACAGATCGGCGCGTCAACCCGAATGGAGATGAAAGTAGTACGAACTGAGGTGGGAGATGCTGCGACGATGCGTGTATGCGTCCGCGACTCTTGCGGTCTTTGCCGGGGTTGCGGCGGCACAAGAGAATCGCTGCTGGTCCAGGCATGATGTAACAGGGCCGCAGCGCCGTCATTTCGCCGCAATGGTCTATGATGCAGCGCGCGAGCAGTGCATCCTGTTCGGGGGTGTCACCATCCCGGGCGGCGAACTGTCGGCGGAAACGTGGTCCTGGGATGGCCGGAGGTGGTCGCTCCTCGCGACCGAGGGCCCTTCGCCGCGCGCTTCGCACGCCATGACCTACGACTCGCATCGTCAAGTCGTCATCCTCTACGGCGGGAGCGACGATTCACGGTCGCAGGGCGATACATGGGAGTGGAACGGCTCACGATGGGCGCTCGTCGCGACAGAAGGCCCCGGACGCCGGACGGGTCACTCGCTGGCGTACGACAGTCGCCGTGCGCGCGCCGTGCTGTCCCCCGATCGCCGCAACCCGTCGGAGACTTGGGAATGGGACGGTGCGTCGTGGCGACTGGCGGGGCTGCACGGCCCCGGCGGGCAGAATTACGCCCCGATGGTGTTTGATGAATCGCGCGGCGTGACTGTGCTGACCGGCGGCTTGGACGCCCAGTATACCTTCAACTTCACCTGGGAATGGGACGGCGCGAACTGGACGGCGGTCAGCATCACCGGCCCTGAGCGCGCCATGATGCCCATGGTCTACGACTCGCTCCGCGCGCAATGTGTGATCTTCGGCGGTATGTCGCGCTTGCCGGACAGGTCGCACCACGAAACCTTCGCCTGGACCGGCTCCGAGTGGCTTACACTCGCCGAGACCGGCCCATCCAAGCGCTTCGCCCATGCCATGGCGTATGACTCGGCGCGCGATCGCATCGTCTTGTTCGGCGGCGTCTCGGCCGTGCCATGGGCCACGACCGGGGATACATGGGAGTTCGGCGAGCCGCGGCCGGAACTGCGGGTGATGTCAAGTTGCCCCGGCGGCGGACCCATCGGAGTCGAATGGTCAGGGGCCACCCCCCGGGCCCTCATTGCCCTTCTGTTCGCGCCTGAGTCCGGCCACGGTCAGGTTTGGAATCAGCCGGCCTGCAATCACATTACGATCGGCCTGGCCAGGCCGGACTACCGACTGATCAGCACGGCGCGGAGCGATGCGCTTGGCAGCGGGAGGATGATCGGTCGGATTCCGCGTCGTGCTTGCGGGGGATTCCTCGAGGTGCTCGATCTGCCGACCTGTCGTGTGACGCAGGCCGTTCAGATCGAGTGAATCGCCGGATCAGGCCGCATCGCGCAACGGTTTCCCCTTCCCGCGACTATACTCGATTCAGTGTGGGCGGAACGCCGATTGTCCTCTCGACAGGCGGGACGGTCCGCCGTTTCCGCAACGCCGCCGAGACGCCTCAAAGAGGATGGATGCCGCATGACTGATTCCCCTTCGCCCATGACCCCCCGCGCCATCGCCACCGTCGCCACCGACCCCGAGAGCGCCATCCGCCAGACGCGCGAGGCCTATGAAAGCCTGCGCAGCGAGATCGCCAAGGTGATCGTCGGCCAGGATGATGTGATCGAGCAGATGCTCATCACCCTTTTCTGCCACGGCCACGCGATCCTTGAAGGCGTGCCGGGGCTGGCAAAGACGCTGCTCATCTCGACGATCGCGCGGACGCTCAACCTCCGCTTCAGTCGCGTGCAGTTCACGCCCGACCTCATGCCCACAGACATCACGGGCACGGAAGTGATCGACGAGGACAAGGCGACGGGTCAGCGGAGCCTGCGCTTCGTGCGCGGCCCGGTCTTCGCCAACGTGATTCTGGCGGATGAGATCAACCGCACGCCGCCCAAGACGCAGGCGGCGCTGCTCGAAGCGATGCAGGAGGGGCAGGTGACGGTGGGGGGGCACGGCCACCCGCTGCCCAAGCCCTTCTTCGTCCTCGCCACGCAGAACCCCATCGAGCAGGAGGGAACCTATCCGCTGCCCGAAGCCCAACTCGACCGCTTCATGTTCATGATCCGCATCGGCTACCCCAAGCCCGAGCAGGAACTCGAAGTGATCCGCCGCACCACGGCGACGCATGCGGCGACGATCACGGCCGTCCTGAGCGGCGAAGACGTGGCGACGGTGCAGGATCTCGTGCGCCAGGTGCCGGTCGCCGACCATGTGCTGCGCTACGCCTTGAATCTGGTGCGCGCCACGCGGGTGCGCGATCCCGAGGCGGTGAAGCCCAAGATCGTGACGGACTATCTCTCGTGGGGCGCCGGGCCGCGCGCCAGCCAGTACCTCGTGCTCGCGGCGAAGGCGAAGGCGATCCTCGCCGGCGGCACGCACGTGATGCCCGAGCACATCCGGTCGGTGGCGCATCCGGTCCTGCGGCACCGCATCATCACCAACTTCAACGCCGAAGCGGATGGCGTGACGACGGACCACATCGTCACCAGCCTTCTCGAGACGATCCCGGTGGAGGGCACGGATGCGGCGACGACGCGGAAGATGGATGCGGTGTTGAAGTAGTGGCAAGGAGGATGATGGTGGAACGATTCAACTACGTTCATGGCATCGCGGCAGTGGTGCTTGTGGCGATTACAGCGGCGGCGATCTGGTCCATCACCAGACTTGTGGCCGAGTGGAGCAGCATGGGGTGGTTCACCAGAGCATCCTGGGTGCTGCTTCCAATGATCATGTTCGTATCCGCCGCCATGACAATGCGCCGGTGGAACCGGGCGATGCATGATGATCGGCGCACCTGGGAGCGCGATGACTGGAAGGGCGGATGAAGGAGGCGCTCAGACATGCCCGTGCGATCGTTGAATTCGCGAATCGTGAAGTGGCCTGACCGCTTGGCGGTCGAGGCCGCGATTCGATCGCTCCTGCCGCGCCTCACCGATGCGGAGCCGCGCTTGCGCGCTCTGGGCTATTTCGGCTCTTGCGCGCGAAACGAGTGGGGCGTGGGGAGCGATGTCGATCTCGTCGCCGTGCTCGACGTGCCGGCCGGTGAGGAGACGCCAAAGATCCTTGACCTGCCTTGGGCGCGGGTGATTCGTCTGCCCGTCGCGCACGACCTCTTCGTCTATTCGATTGAAGACCTGCGCCGGATGACGGCTGAAGGCATGCGATTCTCGCGAATGTTGGCCACTGAAACGGTGTGGGTGTACGGGCAGTGGCCGGGCAAGCCGGAAATGGGTTCGGCGTGAATGCCATGAGGTCCAACGTGCTCGCTCGACTCGCGTACATGATCTTCCTCGCCGGCGGGGCGGTGTGGCTGTGGGCGGCCGGTCTGTCGGACCTGCAGACCTGGATTGTCGGTTTCGCGGCGGTTCTCTTTGTCTTCCGCATGACGGACACCGCGCCCGGATGCTCGTGCCGCGCCAACGGCGAGTGCCGCTCGCCAAGCCTTCGCTTCGCGTTGTTCTGTGCCGCACTCGGTCTCGGCCTCGGCTTGTGGACCATCGCGGATGGGGGGTTCTCCCGCATCAGGGAGGACGCCGACATCGAGTCGTTCGGTCGCCTGTTCGCCTGGCCGGCGGTGATCTTCATTGCACCGTTCGCCTCGTTGGCGATCGAAGCAAAATGGAAGCGAGAGATGCGAAGCGCCGAGCCAATCGAACGGATCGGGCCGCGCGATGACTGGAAGGGCGAATGAAGGAGGCGCTCAAACATGCCCGTGCGATCGTTGAATCCGCGAATCGTGATATGGCCTGACCAGCAGGAGGTCGAGGTGGCGAATACGAATCCGCGCTGACCGCCGCCCCGGTTCTGGCAACCGGTGCGATCAGGTGTACTATTTGACGACTGGAGGCGCTTATGCCGACCCTCATTGCCGATCGATCCCTGCCCGCCCCGCCCCTTGTCGCAATGCAGCCGGAGCAGCCCATGTACGCGATTGCCTTCGACATGGACATCGAATCGCTGCGAGCAAACTACGGCGACCCGTACAACAACGCCTACGTGGAGATTCGCCGGGTTCTCCAGAAGCACGGCTTCAACTGGCAGCAGGGCAGCGTTTGTTTCGGCGGCGAGAGGATCAACGCCGTGACTTGCGTGCTCGCGGCGATCGATCTCGCGAATGAACTGCCGTGGTTCGCGGCGTCAGTGCGCGACATCCGGATGCTGCGGATCGAGGAACTCAACGACCTGATGCCGGCCGTCCAACAGGCTGATGAGTCGCGGTGAGAGCATCACGCTCCATGCGAGTGCGCGAGGACATAGACATCGCCGACGGTCTTGAGCCATTCGATGTCGCCGGCGCTCGCGCGCTCCTGAACGTCGCTGAGAAACCTCACCACGTCAGGCTCGAAGCACGGCTCGGAAGGGTCATCTCGCGGGTAGACCGCCTCGACCACGACTTTGACGGCGAGCGGCCCGCTCCAGAGCCACTCGGACATTTTCTCCCGAACGCCTTCGATCCTCATGTGCCGATCGTACGTCGGCATTCGAACCTGTCAACGCAACCCCGCGGCTGAGCCCATGCCCCCCACCCCTCCAGACCGACGACTACCTCGCCCCCGCCACGCTCGCGCGTCTCGGCGCGTTCGAGTTGCGCGCCCGCATGATCGTCGAGGGCATTCGCCCGGGCATGCACGCCAGCCTGCGGCTTCTCATTCGCGTTCGGCGTGAGCCTCACCGGTACGTCTAGGGCGTGGGCGGACCAACCTCGACTGCGGACCCATCAGGCGGCGCGCTCCGAAAAGGCGGGGAAAGTCAATCTGAGTCAAATTGACTTTAGCACTCTGAGTTCTATGCTCAGATAAAGGCAAAATGCGCCGAATTGACTTATCCTGATGCGAATCGTCCCACCCCCTCCATCCGAATCGTTGGAAGCCCTTTTCTTGGACCCAGGAGGCTTTGCGAGGGTTCGGCCGCTCTTGGACCACCCCCTGGTCCGGCGGATCAACCGGCACTACAAGCCCTGGCGGGCTGTGGCCCCGATGGCGAGAGCGGAGGGATTGGAGCCGCTGGATGTCTGGGGGGCCGTGAAGTTTCAGCGGTTCTCCGGCCGTCGCCGCCTGCCCCTGGTTCGGTCGGAGGGCGGCTCGTTTACCTTCACGGAGACGCCCGTCACACGCGAGCAACTGCATCGGATTGACCAGACGCTTGGCGGAGGTGGCCCCGCTGCCTTTGAGTCACAACGCGGACTGGTCTCCGATCCGGCGCTGCGTCTTCGATTTGCGATCCGCTCCATGATGGAGGAAGCCATCGAGTCCTCGCGCATCGAAGGCGCCGTGACCACGCGAAGCGACGCGCTCGATTTGCTGCGCTCGGGACGGGAGCCCACGTCGAAGTACGAGCGCATGGTGGTCAACAACTACGCCGCCATGCAAGGCATGAAGAAGTGGCTGGGGAGCGACCTGACGATCGAGCGGCTGCACTCGCTCCAGCGCATCGTAACGCGAGACACACTGGATGACCCCAGCCAGGCGGGCCGATTCCGGCATCCCGATGAGCCGGTTCGAATCGTGGACGATCGAACGGGGGAGGTCGTCTTCACTCCGCCTCCGGCGGTCGGATTGGAAGGCCGCGTGCAGCGGGTGTGCGACTTCGCCAACGACCATCACACAGGCGACGAGTTCATTCATCCGATCGTCAAAGCCTGCATCCTGCACTTCATGATCGGGTATGAGCATCCATACTGCGACGGCAATGGCAGGACTGCGCGCGCGATCTTCTACTGGTACGCCCTGCGCAGCGGGTATCGCGTCTTCGAATACATGGCCATCTCAGAACTCATTCGGAAGTCATGGTCCAAGTACGCCATGGCGTACCTCAACTCGGAGATCGACGACGGCGACCTGACCTATTTCATCGCCTACCAGCTCAGGATCATCAGCCGGGCCATCGATCGGCTCGGAAAGCACCTCGAACGAGAGGAGAGCAGGATTCGACGAAGCCTCAGCCTCGCGGCCGCCGATCCAGACATCAATCTGCGCCAGCGGTTGCTGCTCGATCACGCCATCCGGCATCCCAACACGGTTTACACCGTAAAGTCTCATTCCTCCTCCAATCGCGTCAGTCCCGGAACGGCGCGAAGCGATCTCGAAGGTCTGGTGCGCCGCGAGTTGCTCAACAGTTTCAAGGGCGGACGGACGGTCTCCTACGTCCTCGCGCCAAGCGCCCATGATCGACTGGCGAAGATGGAGTCCGCGGCGGGCGCGGAAGGTGATCGCCGGTAGTTCCGGCGCGAGGAGCAGCCCGGTTCAGTACAATCCTGCAGTCACGATGCCCCCCACCCCCCTCCAGACCGACGACTACCTTGCCCCCGCAACGCTCGCTCGCCTTGGCGCGTTCGAGTTGCGCGCCCGCATGATCGTCGAGGGCATTCGCTCGGGCATGCACGCCAGCCCCTACTACGGCTTCTCCGTCGAGTTCGCCCAGCACCGCCAGTACGTGCAGGGCGATGACATCCGCCACCTCGACTGGAAAGTCTTCGGCCGCAGCGACAAACTCTACCTCAAGCAGTATGAGCAGGAGACGAACCTCGACGTAGTGCTCCTCGTCGATTCCTCCGGCTCAATGCGCTTCGGCACACTCACGGCTGAGGGCGAAGACGGCGCGAAGCGCACCTGGCGCAAATTCGATCACGCCACGGCCCTCGGCGCTGCCATGGCCTTTCTCGCGCTCCAGCAGCAGGATCGCGTGGGCATGATCGTCTACGCCGACGCTGTGCGCGCACTGGTCAACCGCAGCAGCGCGAGCGGGCACTGGCGGCAGATCATCTCGGCGCTCAACACCCATCCCGTCGAGGCGGCGACGAACATCGGCCGCTGTGTCGATCAGGCGCTGGGCAAGGTGACCAACCGCGTGCTCTTCGTCATCATCAGCGATTTCTTCGACGATCCCGAGCAGATCCGCAGCGCCATGGCGCGGGTGCGGCACCGCGGCCACGACCTCATCCTCTTCCAGGTGCTCGACCGCCAGGAGATGCGCTTTGACTTCCGCACCCCCGCGCCCTTCGAGGGTCTGGAGGATGAAGGGAAACTCAATCTCGATCCGCGCTCGCTGCGCCAGGCGTATCTTGAGATTCTGGGCGAGCATTGCCGCACGCTCGAGAAGATCGCCCGCGGCTTTCGGTTTGATTACCAGCGCATCGACTCGCACGATTCGATCGGCCCCGTCCTGAGCCACTTCCTCGCGCGGCGGATGGCGCAGGGGCGAAGGGGGCGCGGATGAACTTCGTTCATGCCGGTCTTGCGATCGCCGGTGTCGCCGCGGTGGCGATCCCGATCATCATTCACCTGCTCTTCCGCCAGCGGCGGCGGCCCATCGAGTGGGGGGCGATGCGGTTTCTGCTCGAAGCCTACCGCCGCTCGCGCCACCGCATGCGTCTCGAGCAGTGGCTGCTGCTGGCGGTGCGCTGCCTGATCCTCGCGCTGCTGGGTCTGGCGCTGGCGCGGCCGCTGCTGAGCGACTCGGCGTTGCCGCTGGGGCCGGGCAGCCGCGTCGTCTACCTCGTCATTGACAACGGTCTCGCCTCGACCGTGACCGACGCCGCGGGCACGACGGCGCTGGAGCGCCATCGCCAGGCCGCGAGCAAGATCATCAACACGCTGACGGCGTCGGATCGCGTCGCGCTCGTCTCGGCCGCGCGGCCGATCGAGGCGCTCGTCGATCCTCCGGCGGTCGATCACGCCGCGGTTCTGGCGCGACTGGGCGAAATGAAAGCCCTGCACACCCCCACCGATATTGACGCGGCGCTGAACCGCGTGCGCGAGTCGATTGACCTGCGCAAGGATGATCCGAGTCCCGCGTTCGTCTACCTGCTGAGCGACTTTCTGAGCGGCTCGGCCGACCTGACGCGCCCGCTTGGCGCGCGCCTCGCCGGCGGCGAACGGCCCGTCACGCTCATTGCCTCGATGCCCGCGGCGGAAGCGGTGCGCAACGTGCAGGTAACTTTGATCGACTCGATGCGAAGCGTCGCCCTCGCCGGCGCGACGGACCTGAGCGGCCAGTTCACCATCCACCTGCGCCGCGTAGGCGATGTGAGCGAAGAGGGCCTGACCACGGTGCGCCTCACCGCCGAACCCCTTGCCGTTCCCGCGCCCATCACGGTGCGCTGGACGCGCGGGCAGAGCGAGGCCAAGGTGGACATGCGGCTGGACCTGCGCGGCGTCGAGCCGGGGGAAGTGGTGGTGACGGCGTCGATCGATCGCGACGCCCTTGCGGCCGACAACGCGCGCTACAACGTCCTCGAGGTGCGCGAGGCGCTGCGCGTGGCGGTGCTCGATCGGCGCGAGTTCGGGCGCAGCGGCGATCTTGGCGCGTATCCCAGCGGCTCGTGGTTCCGCCGGGCGCTCGATCCCGGCAGCGGGTCGCAGATCAGCGTGACGGACATCGACCCGGCGTCGATCGATCGTGCCGCGATGCGCCGCCTCCAGGCCGCCGTCCTCACTCGACCCGATCTCGTCACCGACGACGGCTGGCGCGTGCTGCGCGAGTTTCTCGACGCCGGGGGCTTGCTCTGGATCGCGCCGGCCGAGCAGGATCAGGTCGCCACCTGGACCGATCGCGCGACGACGCATCTCGATCTCAAGTGGCGCTGGGCTCGCGAAGCGGCGGCGCTGGGCGAAGACGAATCCGGCGTTCCGCTCGCCGACGATCAACCGCCAAGCGAGTTGCTGACGCTCCTGGGCAGCGAACTCAACGAACTCATCAAGCCCGTGCGGGTGACGCGCGCGCTGCCCATCGAAGACGGCGTCGAGCCGAATCAGGTCGTGCTGCGATTGGCCGACGGCTCGCCGTGGATGATGTGGACGACGGCGGGCGATTCGGCGGGCGGCGGGCTGGTCGTCTATCTCGCCAGCGCCGTGCATCTCGACTGGACCAGTCTGCCCGCCAAGCCCTTCATGGTCGCGCTCGTGCATGAAGTCGTGCGCCAGGGCGTGGGCCACGCCCATCAGAAGCGGCTCCTCTCGCCGGGTGAAACGCTCGCGATCGCCCTGCCCGCGGGCGCCGGCTCGCTCAAGGCGCCCGGCGGAGCGAGCATCACCATCATCCAGCGCGAGGGAACGGCGAGCCTCGATCGGCCCATCAGCGAAGCGGGCGTCTACGACGTGCTCGACGAGCGCGGCGCCTCGCTCGGCCGCATCGGCGTCAATCTCGAACCCGACGCCGCGCGCACCGAAGCGCTGGGCAGCGCGCAAGTGAGTGATTGGCTCGGCATGACCGGCTCGTGGCAGTGGCTCGATGAGCAGAATGCCGCCGCCGCACTCGCCGACAAGGCGACGTGGGGCGAGATCAGCCTCGCGCTGCTCCTCGCTGCGCTCATGCTGGCGCTGCTCGAAACGCTCCTGGCGCGGTGGTTCAGCCACGGCCTGCGCAAGGAACTCGAATCAGGCGGTCTCCTCAGCGATGTGAAGTCGCAAGCGGACTACGGCGATGCTCCGAGGCCGCTTGCATCTTCGCCTCAATCCGCGCGGATCATCACCTCGACACTCGCTGCACAGGGGCGTCCGACATGAACGACCTCTGGCGCTGGCTGCTCAATCTCGATCGACTCCCCGCCGATGCGCAGAACATGGCGCTGGGGTGGGAGCGGCCTCTGCCCGGCTGGGCGTGGGCGCTGGCGATCATTCTGCTGGGCCTTTTTGCGCTGTGGAGTTACAGCGGGCTGATCGGCAATCGGCGCGCCCGGGGCGTCATGGCCGTCGCGCGTACCGGCCTGCTGCTGCTGCTCATCGCCCTCATCGCCGGCCCCGCCATCGTCATCCCGCGCGAACTCATCGAGCGCGACTGGGTCGTCTACCTCCTCGATCGATCGACGTCGATGACCATCGGCGATCTCCCCGGTCGCATGAGCCGTGAAGATCAGTGGCGCCGACTCTTCGGCCAGTCGCAGGACGTGTTCGACGCGGTTGAGGCCGATCACGAGACGCTCTGGCTCGGCTTCGATGAAGGCGCCTACGACCTGCCTCTGGATGAGCAGACCGGTTTGCCGGTTCTCGATGAGCCGCAGGGTCGGCGGACGCTTCTCGCCGCTTCGCTCGATCAGGCGCTGCGCCGTCTCTCGGCCCGGCCGATCAGTTCGGTGGTGCTCTTCACCGACGGCCGGACGCCTCAGCCGCCGACGCGCGCGATTCTGCGGCAACTCGAAGCCAACGCGGTGCCCCTCATCGTCGTCCCGCTCGGCTCAGGTGAGCCGGTGGGCGATCTCGCCATCGGCCGCGTTGAGTCTCCCACGCGCGCCTTCGCGCACGACATCGTTCCCATCGACGTGACCATCGACCGCCTCGGCGACGTGAGCGACTCCACCAGCGCCGAAGTCAGACTCATCGACACGATCACCGGCGAAGTCTACGACAGCGAGACGCTCGGCCCCGGCGATGAGCGCGAGCGCGTGACGCTCCTGGCCCGGCCGCGCCTGCCCGGCCTCTCGACGTGGCGCGTGGTCATCGAGTCCGCCGGCTCGGACCTCATCGCCGGCAACAACGAACATGAGATCGACATCGACCTCGTCGATCGCCCGCTCAAGGTGCTCTACGTCGAGGCCAAGCCGCGCTGGGAGTATCGATGGATCAAGGACATGATTGTGCGCGAGCGCACGATCGATTCGAGCGTGATGCTCCTCTCGGCGGACCGCGACTTCGCGCAGGAGGGCAACACGCCGATCACGCGCCTGCCCAACTCGCCCGAGGAGTGGGAGCCGTATGACGTGATCATCCTCGGCGACGTTCACGCGAACTTCTTTTCGGCGAGCCAGCAGGACATGATCCGCGCGCACGTGTCGGAGCGCGGGGCGGGGCTGCTCTTCATCGCCGGGCCGCGCGCCAATCCATCGGCCTTTGCCGACAGCCCGCTGGCGGCGCTGCTGCCGATGCGCGGCAACCTCAACCTCCCGCTCATCGGCGAAGAGGTGCGCATGAAGCCCACCGACACCGCGCACCGACTCAGCGTCCTTCAACTCATGCTCGGCCAGCGCGAGGCGTGGGAGGTGCTCGCCGATCCGAATCAGCCGTGGGCGACGCTGCGCTGGGCGCTGCGGATCGACCGTCGCTCGCTCAAGCCCGCCGTCGAGATTCTGGCGACGACGACGCAGGCGCTCGATGGAGGCGAGCCGCTGCCGCTGGTCACCTTCATGCGATTCGGCGCGGGTCAGACCGCCTTCGTCGCCACGGATGAGACGTGGCGCTGGCGCTACGGCCTGGGCGACCTCCTTCCCGAGCAGTTCTGGAATCAACTCATCCGCATGTTGGGCCGCGACCGCCTCACTCTTTCGGGCCGGCCGGCGGTACTCACCGTCAACCCGCGCCGCGCCGAAGTCGGCCAGCCGGTCGTGATCGAACTGCGCCTCCTCGACGCCGAACTGGCGCAGCGCGCCGTCTCCGAAATCCCGATTGAACTCGTCGATCCCGACGACGGCTCCGTCGTGGCGCTCTCGCTCACCGCCGTCGATGAGACGCTGACGCGCTACGAAGCGGCGTACCTCCCCGATCGAGCCGGCACGCTCGACGTGCGCATGGTCGATCCCGCCCTGGCGCGGTTCGATCTCGGCCAGCGCATCGACGTGACGCGGCCGGATGATGAGATGCGCCGGCCCGCGGCTGATCACGAGTTGCTGGCGCGACTCGCGGAAGAGACGGGCGGGCAGGTGCTCTCGCCTGCGACGGAGGCGGCGCCGGACGCCTCGCCGGATCAATCGCCCCTCGAGGCGCTTCGCGACCTGCCCAACCGCGCCATCCGCACGCCGATGGACCTCATCGAGCCGCTCTGGGACACGCCCCTGTGCCTGATTCTCGTCGTGCTGCTGCTGACCTTCGAGTGGGTCGGCCGAAAGGTGCTGCGGCTCAACTGAGCGGCTGCGCGCGGTTGATTACTCAAACGTGTGCTCCACGACGTTGCTCGTGAGGCAAGTCGTGCGCTGGAGGGCCTGGACGAGGATGGTCCGGCCGCGCGCATACTCTGGGACGAAACGAGAGAACACGGCGTTGCCTTCCACGTCGGCGATCGCATGGCCCATGTAGATCGGACTGGCGATGTTCACTCCGATGCTGCCGCAGCCGGGGATGGGGAAGGCGCCGGGCGCGACGCCGTAGACGAAATGAACCACATCGGCGGGGCGCAGACCTGTCATGTGCCATTCATTAACTTCACCCGCGCGGCCGGGCGTGGGAGGATCGAGAATCGGAGTCGGACAGAGATTGCCGTAGAATTGCACCCACACGCCGTCGGCGGGCGGGTTGCCCAACAAAGTAACGAAATCAACGACGACCGTGCCGATGCTCGCTTCCGATTCGCGCACGACAAAGTCGTCAGCGGCCTGAACATCGAATAGAAAGTTGAATGCGCCGCGCCCGCTGATCATGTTCCAGATGGCGTCGTCGTAGGCCTGCTCGTCCGTGATGAAGAGCGTGTCGTGAATCACATGGCCTTTCGTGGTGACGACTTTCATTGAGGCATCCCCGGGGCCGTAGCCAGTCGGGGCCCAAGCCCAAAAGCTCCCCCAATCCGTATACCGCCAATGATGCTCATACGCGCCGTCTTTGATGTGGACATCGCCACCGAAGCGCGTCTCATAGTCCCAGACCTGGTAAAAGGCATCGCCGTATGGGCCGAGGTCCATCGGCTGGGCGTTGACCCACCACACGCCGCGAGGCAGCACGATCCCGGACGCCGAAAGGTCGACTTTGAGGCGGAATCCCGGCAGGCCATAGAGGGTGTCCACAAATGGTGTGGCCACGACTTCGTTCGCGCCGGCCTGGTAGGTGATGGTCGCCACGCCACGCGGCTTGCATTCCTGAATCTGGCCGAAGACTGCGCCCGCCAACGCGCTGCATCCCAGTCCAACAACAATCGCGAGGGCTTTATCGGAACTTGGGCTTGACATGCGACCCTCCTCTCCCTACGGATGAATACGCGCGAACTTTGAGTGAGTCAACCCCCTGGCAAGGAGAACCACCATGTCGGCGAATCTGTTCCGCTTTGCAGTCCCGGCGTTCCTTGTGGTCTTCGTCCTGCTTGGGCAGCCCGCGGCGGCTCAACCCTCAATCGTTTCTCGGACTCTCGTCTCAATGGGCGACTACAACTACCCCGTGAACGAGACCACAGTCGCAGCGCACGGCGACAAACTCGTCGCCATGTGGAACGTGATGGCGTGGAATGGAAGCAACTTCCCGCACCACCGGCTCGGTTATGCGGTCAGCGAAGATGGCGGCGAGTCGTGGATCGCAATGGGCCTCTTTGCCGGGTGAGGCTCACGTCTCTCTTATGTCGCGATGAGAGGGTTCGGGGGATAGCAGACCGAAGGTATGATCCTGAGTAGCCGCGAGTAATCACCGATTCAGTCGTTATCCCTGGGCTACGTTACATTGTTGCGTTGTTAAGGCCGTTGGACGCCCAGGGCCGTCCTCGTCGTGCGTGGGGGTAATGCACGTCGATCGCGCCTGACGCGCCGCAGCGCCACGTCCACTCCTTCGGAGTGGGGGTGAATTGGGCCGGCGCTTTCCGGGGGTGGCGCGGGCGCTTCACCCCCGGCTACTGACGATGAGGCCTTCGGCCTCGCCGTTGAGCGAGGTGCGCTGATGATGAACCAGCGGCGTGGGGAACTTGGCCCGTCTTCGAGGGCGCCCGAATCATGGTCGACGGCCAACTCTGATTGTTAATGACTCTGGCGACCTGCACATCGCGTGGTTCGACACCCGCAACGATCCGCGAGAGCCAGACCAGGACGTGATGATCTCGCTCTTCTACGCCCACAGCAGCAATGGCGGGCAGACCTTCACCAACCACGAGATCGACGAGGTCGCCATCGACACACTGGTGCTCCAGCAGATCAACTTCATCGGTGACTACATCCGCATCACGATGGCGGACGACGCGGCCGTGATCGTGTACAACGCGACGGGTCTGCTCGTACCCTGGCCGTTCACCGTCTACGTCGAGCAGATTCACTCGGCGCGGATTGTGTGGGAGTGAGGGGGGCCGCGATCCCCTCACTTGCCGGTCAGCAGAATCACGCCGGCGAGGATAAGGCAGACGGCCACGGCTTTGCGCGCGGTCATCGGTTCGCCGAGGATGAGCCAGCCGAGGAGGACGGCGATTGCCGGGGCGATGCAGAAGGCGATTGGCTTGACGACGGAGAGTTCCCCCGCCTTGAGCGCGGCGAAGAAGAAGACCAGCGCCAACCCGCCGGCGAGCAGGCCCGAGCCGAAGACGAGACTGGCGAGCACTTTGGGCGGGGCGTTCATCCAGTCGCGCGGCTCGGTGCGCGTAACATAGAGCGATGCGCCCGCGCACGCCAGCAGCAGGGGGAGGGCGACGAGCGCGCGGATCGCCAGGGCGGTCATCGCGCCGACGCGGCCGCTGTGCAGGACGCTTTTCGTAAAGAGTTCGCCCACGCCCCAACACACGCCGGCCAGAAGGGCGAAGACCACGGCTCTCATGCGAACCTCCGTCGAATCCAGGCCTCGCGCCGACCTAGTATGCGGAGGGTCGAAGAGGCCGCGGGAGGCGTCGATGACGAAGGAATCATCGTCCGAATCGCCCGGCGCCGTGCAACGGGGGCCGGCGGCGGGCCGCGACGGCGGCGGCCTGCGCCTGGCCATGTGGTCCGGTCCGCGCAACATCTCCAGCGCCATGATGCGATCCTGGGGCAACCGCTCGGACACTTTCGTGAGCGATGAGCCTTTCTATGCGTTCTATCTGAAGCGTACGCGACTCCCGCACCCCGGCGCCAAGGAAGTCATCGCCAGGCACGAGACGGACTGGCGGGCGGTCGTCGAGCACCTCACCGGGCCGGTCCCGGAGGGCAAGGCCATCTGGTTCCAGAAGCACATGAGCCATCACATGCTGCCGGAGATCGATCGAGGCTGGTTCGACGGCATGAGGCACATTTTTCTGATCCGCGATCCGCGCGACATGCTGACGTCGCTTCAGAAAACCATCCCGCATCCGACGCTGGCGGAGACGGGGCTGCCGCAGCAGTCGGAGATTTTCGAGGAGGTGCGGCGTCGGACGGGTCGCGTGCCGCCGGTGATCGATGCGCGCGAGGTACTGGAGAATCCGCGGGGGATGCTGGAACTGCTCTGCGCGGCGCTGGAGGTTCCGTTTCGTGAGGAGATGCTCCGCTGGCCCGCGGGGGGGCGCAAGACCGATGGCGTGTGGGCGAAGCACTGGTATGCCGCCGTTGAGGAGTCCACCGAGTTCGGCCCGTACCGGCCCAAGGTCGAGCCGATGCCCAGCAGCGTGCATGGGCTCTACAAGTCGTGCCTGGGCATTTATCAGCGATTGATGAGTTTTCGATTGACGTTGAGCCGGTGAGGGGAGAGGCATCGAGGGATCAAGGCGTCGAGACCGCTTGCGTCTTCCCGATGAGACCTCTTGCGCCTTCGCATCGGGGCGGCGCCGCAGCACCGCATCACCACCGCGCTCCCCTGCGCAGAGCCTCCGGGTCGCGGCTAAACTGCGCAGCGCCGCCTGTAAACCACTGCCATCCCTTGATCCCTTGATGCCTTCTCCCCCCATGCTCCAGACCTTCAACGAGCTCAACCGCGGCATCGTCTACAACGTCAACGGGCGGTTGATTGCGCGCGATGAGCCGGGGGTCAGCCCCTTCGATTCGAGCGTGCAGGGAGGCGATGCGGTGTGGGAGGGGCTGCGCCTCTACAGCGGGCGCATCTTCCGATTGCGCGAGCATCTCGATCGCCTGCGCTCCTCGGCGCTGGCGCTCGCTTTCGATTCGATCCCGACGCACGAGTGCATCGTCGAAGAGATCCGGCGCACACTCGAAGCGAACCGGATGACCGACGGCGTTCACATCCGTCTGACGCTGACGCGCGGCGTGAAGATCACCAGCGGCATGGACCCGCGGCTCAACCAGTCCGGCCCGACGCTCATCATCCTCGCCGAGCACAAGCCGCCGGTCTACGGCCGCGAAGGTCTCTCACTCTTCACCTCGTCCATGCGCCGCTTCGCGCCCGATGCGCTGGACCCGAAGATTCATCACTGCAACCTCATTCAGTCCATTCTGGCGAAGATTCAGGCGAACGCGGCCGGGGCGGATGACGCCCTCATGCTCGATCCGCGCGGCTTCGTCGCCGAGACCAACGCCACGCACCTCTTCATCGTCGAGGGGCAAAGCGTGCGCACGCCGCACACGCACCACTGCCCGGAGGGAATCACCCGCGCGGCCGTGCTGGAACTGTGCGCGCGCCACGGGATGGCGCACGAGATCGCCGACCTCTCCCTCACCGACGTGTACCGCGCCGATGAAGTGTTCTGCACGGGCACGATGGGAGAACTCGCGAGCGTGACGAAGGTGGACGGGCGCACGATCGGAAATGGAACCGTCGGCCCGATGACGCAGCGTCTGAGCGAACTCTTCACGGCCCTGACGGCGAGCGAAGGCGAGCGCGTCGTGTAGCACGACCAAAATGGTGTCAGACACCATTTACTCCCAGACACCAATTACTCTACTCTGATCGACGCGGCGCGATCTCGGTTTGCTCAAGAACGATCGGCCCTCACCCCAACCCTCTCCCAAGGGGAGATGGAGTCTTCCGCCGCGGCGTTGCGGCCTGGCGCGAGGCCGCGCTAAACTCCGCATCGACGCTCATGACCGACGCCACGCACATTACAAAGTGGATCACCCTCGGCCGGCTCGACTCGATTCCAGTCGGTCGCGCACGGTACGTCGAGGCCGCGGCTCGTCCGCTGTGCGTCGTGCGCACCGCGAAAGACGAAGCAGTAGTCTTCGATGATTCCTGCCCCCACGCCGGATCTTCGCTCTCCGGCGGTCACGTCGAGAACGGCTGTCTGGTGTGCCCGCTGCACCAGTGGCCCTTCCGCATCGCCGACGGCGTCTGTGCCGACGCGAGCGCGATCGGGGTGCGCAAGTACCTCAGCCGCGTGCGCGACGGCGTCGTGGAACTCGCCGATCCGGGTCCGCGCTGAGCGCGACTCCTACGGCTTCTTCATGAACATGAACGTGTGGGTTTGCAAGTACCCGATGGGCACGGGGTTGTCGGTGACGACGACGCGGATGTTGCCGTTGGTGGCGCGGAGCGAGACGGGGTTGCCGCCCTCGCCGAGCGTGGCGACGTACTGCGACGGGCCGCGCTGCCGGATGCTCGACAGGCCCTTGTAGCCTCGGAAGTCGGCGCGCCCGTTCACCGCCTCAACGTCGATCACGCCGCTTGAGTCCTCGCGGACGCGGTACTCGATGCTGCCGTTGACGGCGTTGATGTCCACCGGCTGCACGACGGGCTTCTCGGAGCGCACGATCACGTCGCCGTGGTCCGCAACGACCGTCACCGCGCCGCGGATGTTCACGAGATCGACGTTGCCGTCGCGGGTGCGGACGCGCACGCCGTCCACGCGCGGTACGTTGATCCACAGGCCGACCCACTGGTCATCGGGGTAGGCGAATCGCGTCGAGGTGGTGACGCGGAGGACCTTGCGGCCGCCCTCATCGGCGTCCATCTCGGCGACGACGTCGATGAGGTCGAGCGTCTGCTGATCGCCGTAGGGATAGACGACGTTGCCGCGCTCATCGCGGACATCGTTGAAGGCGCGGAGGCGGGCGCGGATGACGACGTTGGGGATCGTCGGGTCGGCGACGATCCGCACCGGCCCGCGGAAGGAATCGACATCGATGGCGATCGGCTCGGTCATCGGCCCCTTGTCGAAGACGAGCCAGCGCTTGGCCCGGCTGCCGCACCCGCCGAGCAGGAGCATCGCCAGCGCGAGGAGCAGGAGGGGGGCGAGGTTGGGGCCGAGGCGTCGCATCACGTTCCTTATCGTCGCAGGGCCGGGGCGGGATTCAACCTTTCGGCCCGGCGGGCGGCCGGATCGACTCGGAGCATTGTAGTGGGGAGGTCCGGCACGAAGCGGAGCGGCACACGAGGCCGCTAAACTTGGCCCATGCGCCAAGCCACTCTCACGCAGGTTCATCAAGCCCTCATCGCGTGTTGCCTGACTGCCCTTCTCAATGGTCCGCAGGCGGCCGGGGCCGACGATGCCGTCAGCGTGACCTTCGGCGCCGAGGTGCGCGAGGCGCCGGCAACGGGACGGCTCATTCTGCTCTTTGCCCGCGCCGGTTCGGGCGCTGATCCGCTCGATGCGCCCTTCTGGAACGATCCGCAGCCGATCTGCTCGATCGCCGTCGAAGGCGTCAAGCCCGGCGAGGTGATGGTCATCGGCGATGTCGAGGCGACCTTTCCCGGCCCGATGTCATCGTGGGACGGCGCCTATCTCATCCGCGCGGTGCTCGACGTCGATCGCACCACGGGCGGCTTCACCAACAGCGCCGACAACCTCGTGAGCGAGGCGGTTGAACTCGCCTTCCGCGCCGGGGAGGAGGATCGGTTTGAGATCGCGCTGACCGGACACATCGAAGTGCCGACGGTCGCCGACACCGATCGCGTGAAGGAAGTCGTGCTGCGGAGCGAGCGGCTGAGCGCGTTTCATGGGCGCGAGGTATTTCTCCGCGCCGGCGTGGTGTTGCCGCAGGCGTATGAGCAGCAGCCCGATCGGCGCTTTGCCGCGATCTATCATGTACCCGGTTTCGGCGGGCGGCACTTTGACGCCTGGGGACGATCCTCGCGCCACGGGCCGCTCGAGGAGCAAGTCGTCAACATCTACCTCGATCCCGACGGCCCCAACAACCACCACCTCTTCGTCAACTCGGAGTGCAATGGGCCGGTGGGCGATGCGATCGTCCACGAACTCATCCCCCATCTCGAAGAGCGATTTCGCCTTGTGAGTAAGGCCGAAGCGCGGCTCATCACCGGACACAGCAGCGGCGGCTTCAGCACCGTCTGGCTCCAGGTGAACTATCCGACCTTCTTTGGCGGGGCGTGGGCGACGGGGCCTGATCCCATCGATTTCCGCGCGTTTCAGGTCATCAACATCTACGAGGATGAGAACGCCTACGTCGATGCGACGGGCGCCGACCGGCCGTCGGTCATCATCAACGGCAAGACCGTCTGCACCATCCGCCAGGAGAACGGGATGGAATACGCGCTCGATCCCGAGGGCGGGGCCGGTCAGCAGTGGTCCTCGTGGATGGCGTGCTTCTCGAAGCGCGATGCGCAAGGCCGTCCCGTGCCGCTGTGGGACATGAAGACCGGCGCCATCGACGCGACGCTGCGCGAGCACTGGAAGCAATACGACCTGCGGCACATCCTCGAATCGCGCTGGGAGGCCATCGGCCCGCTCATGTGCCAGCGCCTGCGCATCATCTGCGGCGAGGCGGACAACTTCAGCCTGCACGAAGCGGTGAAACTGCTTCGCGAATCGCTCGATGCCCTCCCCGGCTGGCGAAGCGAGTGGGAGACGCCCGAGCAGCGCGCTGCACACGGCTATATCACGCTGATCCCCGGCGCGACGCACATGAACCTTCAGATGTACGGCGTGCCTCGCCGCATCGCCGCGGAGATGCTGGGGCACCTCAAGGGGCACGGATTGGTGGAGTGATGGTCAGGCACACAGGGGCGGCGCTCATGGCGTGGGTTTCTTCTTGACGATAGAATCGTTCAGAGCAGCAGTGCGCTGCGTGAAGCCGTTTGCAGCGAAAGGGGCTATCGTCGGAATGTCAGATGCTGCGCTTCCCAGATTCGCTCGGCCACCCGTCGTGGAGACGGTACTCGGCGCTCAGTTTGATCCGATACCCGGGTTGACATTGGCTCACTTGGGAGCCTTCTGGGCCACGATCAAGGACGAGTGGCCGACGGTGCAACACGCGCCGCTCATCGAGCAGCAGTTCGAGAGATTCGAGGAGGTTCGACGTTGGACGGTGCCGTCCTTGCGGATTGAGATGACGAAGGAACCTGTCTGCCGACTACAACTGCGCAATGTCCCCAATGACCGAATGCTTCAACTGCAGAACGGACGGTTTCACTACAACTGGCTTGGACATGACGGCGGTCCCTATCCGAGTTACAACGCGGTTCGTCCCGCGTTTGATAAGATGTGGCGGCACTTTTCGGACTTCCTTTCGCGACATGATCTCAAACCGCTCCAGATCAATCAATGGGAAGTGACCTATGTGAACCATATTCCGAAAGGCGAAGTTTGGAAGGAATCGTGGGAGTGGCCGCAGATTCTCAGAGGAATGCTCGCCGTCGATCGGACTCCGGCGCCTGGCGTTGTTTTTGAGAGTCTCGGCGGCCTGTGGCACTACGAGATCGAGCCCAGGCGAGGCCGGCTTCACGTCAACGTCAAGCATGGAATGAAGGCGGGAAGCACTGAACCCGAATTGGTCGTTTTGACGCTGACGGCGAGGGGACCATCTGGCGACGAGGGGTTGGCTCTGGAAGAAGGACTCGACCTGGGCCATGAAGTCATCGTGCGGAGTTTCAACGGCCTGATTTCACCAGAAGCGCGCCGAGCGTGGGGAGGGCGATCATGAATGACACCGCATTGATGGATCCCCCGAGTGCCGCCGAAGTGGTCTACTTCAAGGTTTCGACTGGACTGGAGTCTGCGTCGCAGCGGGGGGATCGTAACGGGGTCGAGCACGACTGGTTGGAAAGACTCATGGGGTCGGTCACGAGATGGCGGGCAGACGCAGAGGGTCTCGCGGCCGATGACCTCGAACCGCCCACCGATCTCGCCGTTGAGACGGCTCGGGGCATCGCCGGTCGCATGCAGCAACGCGGCGCGCCTGCCCCATCCCGCATTGTCCTCGATACAGATGGCGGGCTGTCGTTTGAGCTGGAGGTCGGGGACACTTTCCAGTCGATCGAGGTCCACCCCGACGGGTCGGCGGAGCTTCTGGAGTTCCGTCGCGGCCGTCTGACTTCACGAGAACCGATTCCTCGGTCGGTATGGTGAGTAGGCGCCGTGAGGCGGATTCATGGACAACCCGATCGCACCGATCCATGATGATGAGCTACTCTACCGGCGCATCCCGGCTTCGAGCAACCCCCAACTCTATGATCCGGGTTCAGGCCTCTCGCCCAAGGCCTTTCAGCCAAGCAAGCCTGACCTCACTGGGCTGTCCATCGATCGAGCACGATTCCACGAGAACTCGGCCGAGCGCGCCGCGGCGCTCGGGCGCAAAGGAAAGAGATACTACATCGCGGTCCTCCGTGCTTCTGACATACGAAGGCTTCTGAAGATCGAGCCGAAGCCGGTTCCGGGCAATCCAGGACATGCGGAACTGCCCGAACTGCGATACGACAATCATCGCGATCAGGCCAGCGAACAGCACATGATGATGCTGCGCAATCTCTGTGTTCGCATAGAGGGACCGTTTGACGGTGAGCAAGTCCCGGATCAGGAAACATGAGATTCGAGCACCACACCTGGCAACTCGCTCACGACCGGACGCTCGTGCTCGATCGGGCGCGGATCATGGCGATTGTCAACGCCACGCCGGATTCGTTCTCCGACGGCGGACTGTATCTCGACCCGGACGCGGCGGTGGCGCATGCGCGGCAGTGCATTGCCGACGGCGCTTCGATCATCGACATCGGCGGCGAGAGCACGCGCCCTGGCGCTCAGCGCATCGACGCGGCCGAACAGATTCGCCGCACACTTCCGATCATTGAGACTCTGGCGGGCGAGACCGACATTCTCATCAGCGTCGACACGACGCGGTTTGCCGTCGCCCGCGCGGCCATCGAGGCCGGGGCGCACGTCATCAACGATGTTTCGGCCGGCACGGAAGACCCTGACACTCTCCAAGTGGCTGCCGAGTCGGGTGCGGGCCTGATTCTCATGCACCGCCTGCGCCCGCCCGACGCCGATTCCTACAGCGACCAATATGCCCGGCCGCCGCACTATGACGACGTGGCGGCCGAAGTGAAAGCCTGGCTGCTCACGCGGGCGGCGGCGGCGATGGCGGCGGGCGTGAAGCGCGGGCAGATCGTCCTCGACCCCGGCCTGGGTTTCGGCAAGACCGTCGAGCAGAACTTTGCCCTCATCGCCGCCGTAGGAGAGTGGCACACGACGGGGTTTCCCGTGCTCAGCGCCGCCAGTCGCAAGAGTTTCATCGGCCGCGCGACGGGCGTGGAGGCCCCGGCCGACCGCGTTTCGGGCAGCGTGGCCGTGAGTGTCGCCCACTGTCTCGCGGGCCTTCGGCTCTTTCGCGTGCATGATGTCGCGGCCCACCGCGAGGCGCTCGACGTGGCGGCGAAGATCGCTGGAAGCGGCGGCGGGCCGCGTTAGAATCGAAACCCGGCGTGCCAATCACTCCACGCCACAGATATGGAAAGCGACGCATCATGGCAGGCCCAGACACACTCCAGTTCACCGACGGCAACTTCGAGACCGAAGTCCTCAAGAGCGACGTGCCCGTGCTCGTCGATTTCTGGGCGGAGTGGTGCCAGCCCTGCCGCATGTTGGCCCCGACCATCGAGAAACTCGCGACCGACTACAAGGGCCGCGTCAAGGTCGGTAAGGTCGACACCGACGCCAACCGCCAGGTCGCGGTCAAGTTCGGCATCACCGCCATTCCCACCGTCATCCTCTTCAAGGGCGGGCAGGTTCACTCCAAGGTCGTCGGCCTCAAGAGCGAAGCCGACTTCAAGACCCTGCTCGACGGCGCCATCAAGGGCTGACGGCCGGCCCGAATCCGATCATCCGCGATCCGATGCGCTCGCGCGGCGGTCCACCCTCCCGTTCGCCTGTTCGCATTCTGTCGGGATTGAATGGCGCCGTTTTCTTCCCCCCAGCCCAGCGCGTTTCTCGCGCCCTTCTCTTCCAATTCGTGGTACACTTGATCGGGCTTGGCAGCGTGGGGAGCGGGATGAACGGCTCAGGAATCCGCCACATCGTCGTGCTGATCGTACTCATGGCCTCCAGCGCCGCTGCTCAGGTTGACCGAGCGCCTTGGCCCCGCGCTCGCGACGAGGCCCGCCCGGACACACGAGTGGAAGGACGAGGCACCCCGCTCGGCCCCATCTGCTTCTACGGTGGAGACCTCGACTTTCGAGCGGCGGTGTCGAGTGATCGGAATACCGCGATCACCGACTCATGGACCTTCGACGATGTTGATTGGACCGGCGGGATTGTGACCGAGGTCTGGGGACATTTCGTCTCAAATAGAGATACCGGCGTTCCCGTGGCGGGTGATGTCGCAGTGTATCAAGGCATGGCGGAGGGCATCTGGGGCCAACAAGTCATCGAGATCTGGGACGTGACCGACGGCTTGATGTGGACCCCCACTGGCAACGTGTTCGGTGCGCGCGACGAATACAAACTACGATTCAACGTCAGATTCTACCTGCCTCCGGGCTCGTATCACGTTGGGGTCCGCCCCGTCGGCACGGGACGGGGTCAGAACTTCATTACATCCACAAGCGGAGACAACGCGCGGGGCGTGCCCATCGGAAACGGGAACTCGTTCTTCCAGTCGCAGTTCTTTGGTATCCCTCTCCCTACGGATATGCAGAATATCAAAGGGGCAGGTACTTGGGACTTCTCGTTCGGTCTGTGCGGCGTCTCTGATCCCGGCGTCACTCTATCTCTCGAAGGCGAGTGCCCCGGCGCGATGCGGGCGCGGCTGAGCGGGGCGACGCCCGGCGGGCGGGTCGCACTCATCCGCTCAGCGCCGGGCGGCTGCGCGGGACAGACGACCATCCCGCCATCCAATCCCTGCTCGGGCACGGTCCTGCCCCTCGGCGGCGCTGCGCTTGTCCGCATCATCAGCGCCGACGGCAACGGTGAAGCGAGCCTGACCGGCAACGTCCCCAACTCCATCTGCGGCCGCATCTGCCTCATCGCCCTCGACCTCGCCACCTGCGAAGTCAGCAACGCCGTGGAGTTCTGATTGGGGAGCGCGGGGGTGGCGCGTTCGGATGTCGCGCCGCACGCGAAGCGCTCCGCTGCGCAAAGCCTCCGCGTCGCGGCTAACCAAATCCGAAGCGACCGCGTCGCGGCTAACCAAATCCGAAGCGACCGCGTCGCGGCTAACCAAATCCGAAACGACCGCGTCGCGCTCAGAGCAGCGGACCTGACCTGCACGGCTACACGGTGGAGGAAGGGATCGTGCGATCAGCGCCGTGCGTGGGGGCGGCGGAGAATCTGCCGCACTTCCGGCTGCGCCTGCGCGAGCAACTGCTCGACCTGGCGCGGGTCGCTGCGGCCGGCCTCGCGCACCAGTTCGATGAGGTGGGCGTCGCGCTGCCGGGCCCAGCGGTCAAAGAAGGTCTCAAGTTCGTGGCGCGAGAAGCGCGTGAGCGGATCGGCCAGTCCCGACTGTGCGATGGCCCACTCCATCAGGGCCCGCGCCTCGCGCGAGAAGCGGTAGAGGTTGAGGGTGAATTGCAATCGCTGCCAGAGAGTCTTGAAGGGGTCGGAGGCGTCGGCCGGGAGGCGGACCATGATGTCCGCGGGCTTGTTGCCTTCGAGTTCGGCGATCCAGCCGCTGCGCTCGGCGACGCTGTCGCCGGCCTGCTGCTCATCGGCGGGGATGAGATCAACCACGCCGGTGTGCAGCGTCTTGATTCCCTCTGAGCCGAAGCGCACGTTGAGCCTCTGGGCGGTGTGGCCGTTATGCACGACATTCTCGGCGCGGGTGACGGTGCCCGGCCCCCACTCGGGACGGGCGGTGTTGAGGACACGGTCCCCGAACTTGAACGTTCTTCGTTTCGTGAGCATGTTTGTGATGTCACCTGTAGGATCGCACACTCGCGGCGCACACGGCGCCGGACGATGCACGACCTGCCTCAAGGCTGTAGTGAAGACGCCAGCGGATCACACCGATCTCGGGAGGCCGCCTGGTTCTTCGCATCTTCCGCTGAATCGGAGCCGGCGACGGGCGATGCGGTGCATCGCCACGGCCGGGTCAGGCAATGATATCGTCCGTTTCCACCAAAGTCATTCGGATTTCTTCCCGGCGTCAGTATTTTGTTCGAGCGCCACGGACGACGGGGTCGGGCGCGCGTCGAAGGGAAACGGCTCCTCGAAGGGCCGCCGGTTGAGCCATTGCCCGCACTCGGGGCACTGAAAGACCTGGCGAGGCGACTGCAAGTGGCTCATCAGGCAGAACCCGCATTCGGGGCACGCGGTCCGGCAGCGCGGGTTCACCCGCCGCAGGTGGGGGCGAATGATGTCGCCTCCCCACGTCAGGGAGAGCACCACGGCGGCGCCGACCGTGACCGCGACGCTGAAGAGATTGGCGACGACCACCAGCGGCACCGAATCAGACCCCAGCAGATCGGAAACGTCGATGAAGAGGTTCAGCGCCCCGCCGAGGCACGCCAGCGAAAAAGCCACGAGCAGAAAACCCCACATCTTCGGATCGTTGAGCGAGGAGAGAAACGCCCGCCACCACGTGCGGTGCCGCTCCCAGAACGATTCGATGCAGCGCATCTCGGGGTAGGAGTAGTTGCTCAGGTACCAGCGCATGGATTCCTCCTCGCCGCCGGCTCTCTCATCGGCGATTCAGAGCAGGGGCTGATAGGTCAGGCCATGCGCTTCCGCGACGGGTCTGTTCGTCAGGCGGCCCCGATCGACGTTTACGGCATCGGCGAAGCCCTTGTTCGCTTGGGCCAGCGCCTGCGGTCCCTCGCTCGCCAGGCGCAGTGTCCAGGGCATGGTCGCGTTGTTGAGGCCGATGGTGCTGGTTCGCGCGACGGCGCCGGGCATGTTGGCGACGCAGTAATGCACCACGCCATCCACCTCAAAAACCGGATCGTCGTGAGTCGTCGGATGAGTCGTCTCCACGCACCCGCCCTGATCGACCGCGACATCGACGATGACGCTGCCGGGGCGCATGAGTTTGAGATCGTCGCGGCGAATGAGTTTGGGGGCCGCCGCGCCGGGAATGAGCACGGCCCCCACCACCAGGTCCGCCCAGGCGAGGTGCTCGCGCACCGTGTGGGCGTCGGAGTAGCGGAGCGTGACGTTGGAGGGCATCCACTCGTCGAGTTCGCGGAGTCGATCGAGGCTGATGTCCAGCAGGGTGACCTTGGCGCCGAGTCCCGCGGCCATGCGCGCGGCGCAGGTGCCGACGACGCCCCCGCCGAGAACGAGGACATGGCCGGGTTCGACGCCGGGAATGCCGCCGAGAAGCACGCCGCGGCCGCCGAAGGGTCGTTCGAGGTACTTCGCCCCCTCCTGGATGGACATCTTTCCGGCCACTTCGCTCATGGGCGTGAGCAGGGGCAGGCGGCCGCGCGCATCGGTCAGCGTCTCGTACGCCACGCCGATGCACTTGCTCCTGAGGCAGCCTTCGGTCAGCGGTTTGCTCGCGGCGAGGTGGAGGTAGGTAAAAAGAATCTGCCCCTCGCGGAGCATGGCGATCTCGCCGGGCTGGGGCTCCTTGACCTTGACGATCAGGTCCGCGCGCTTGAAGACCTCGGCCGCGGCGGGGCAGATCGTCGCTCCGGCGGCGGCATACTGCTCATCCGGAAAACCGCTGCCAAGGCCGGCGCCTCGCTCGATCAGGACCGAGTGGCCCCCTTTGACAAGCATCTCGGCGACGACCGGCAGCATCCCCACGCGGTACTCCTGGGTCTTGATCTCTCTGGGGCAACCGACGATCATCGCGATTCTCCATCCTGCGCGGCACGGGCTTCGAGTCGGAATTGAACGCGGAACGCGGAAGATTGTCCGCGCCCGGCGAGTTTGGACTGGCGAGCCGCGGCGGGGCACGTTTCGGCCCGCACCGCCTCTTTTCAATGACTATGCTAGCATGATAATCAATGTGACCTGAAGTCCGGCCGGATGGTCTCCCGCCGGGCCGACTTTCCGCCGGGAGCGCTGCACCATGCCTGATCGCTGTCGAGTTGACGAAAACCTCCGTCCCCGAACTCAAGTGAAGCGGCAAGGATGGATCCTGCTGTGCGGTCTCCTGGCGGCGACCGCGGCGCCGGCGTGCTCGTTCAGCGCCTGGGGGCAGCGCTCCGACACCCGCAAGTATCTCGACCGGCTGAACGCCCCGATTCTCGCGGTCTCGGAGGACGAGCGCGCCTACAAGATCTACTTCGAGGCCCACGACTGCATTGACGTGTCGGATCCGCGACTCGCCGCCGCCAGTACGCGACTGGATCCCTACTCCTCGACGTTCCAGGAGGCGATCGGCTGGGCGGGCGATCCGGCCCAGCAGGAAGCGGTCGAACTGATTCTCAAGAAGAACCAGCGTGGCCTCAACGCGACGCAGCGCAAACTTTTCGGGCTGCCCTACGGCACCTACGACGTTGATGACGACCTCGTCATCAACGACTTCGTCGTCTACGTGCATGACGATCTGCTCTTCGACCGCGAGGACGCCTACCTGGCGCGGTATCAGGAACTCACTCATCTCCTTCGGGCTGAGGCCTTCCGCCGCGCCGAGGAAGGGAACGCCGACGGCGCCTGCGAGGCCATCCTCGGCATGGCGCGCATGGCCCGCCAACTCTGCGACCAGCGCTTCTATGACGAGAAGCATCTGGGCATGACCCTGCTACTCGAGTGCTTCGTGCAGATACGCGACTTCATGTGGTTTTACCGGGACAAACTCTCGATCGAGAACTTCCGCACCATCGCCATCGAACTGGAGCGCCTCGGCCTGGAGCGCATCGAAATGCCCAGCGGCGAGGAACTTATCGGCGAGCAGTTGATCGAGCAGATCTTCGGCCCCGACAACCGCGTCGACAAGCAGAAGTTTCCCGAGGTGATGGCTTCGTTCGACTCTTACGGCTCGCCGCTCAAGCGCTTTCAGGCCGTGGCCTACTGGCAGCAGGTCGTCGATCAGCACGCCTCCAAGCGCGAAGTTGAAACGGCGCTCAAGGACGCCGTGGCGAACTGGAGACTCCGCTGGCGCCTCCCGCTGCACAGTTCGCTGGTGCCCGATTCCGAGTTCGCCAAACTCGACGATCTCAAGTACGCCGCCGTCAAGCGACCCATCCGCGACCTCCAGAATCTCTTCGAGTTGCGCGTCCCGCTGGCGACGCAGTTGAACGGCACCGCGACCGCCGCCGGCATCCACGCCTACCTCGTCCGCGAGGGCGCGAAACTCGTTGTCGGCCAGAGCGCCAACGAAGCGACGGTGCCCGCGCGCCTCGCGCAGATCCAGCCCGCCTTCGTCAACTACGAGTCCACACTCACCGACGTCTACGCTTCGCTCGAAGACAAACTCCACTTCGCCGTCATCCGCAACACCGACCCGCGATTTGCCCACGACGGCTACCGCATCGAGACGCCCGAGGGCGACATCAGGCTCTTCGAGTTCTGGCCGCTTCTCTACTCCGTCGGACCCGACCGAGCCGAAAACCTCGGTCAATCACTGATCCACAATTCCAAGCCGGAACTCGGCGACAAGTGCGACGTCATCTTCTTCCCCAACGTGGACCTCCTCCTGCGCGAATCGCGCCGCCAATGACCAGCCGCCGAACCTCGGCCTCCGATCGCCCGTACACTGGGAACCCATGAGCGACCACTCATCCGCCGGCCACGTCGAAAGAGTCCTCATCATCGGCTCAGGCCCCGCGGGATGGACGGCCGCGATCTACGCCGCCCGCGCCAACCTCAGTCCCATCTGCTACATCGGTGTGCCGCGGCAGGATCCCAGCCCCGTCCTCCCCGGCGGGCAACTCATGCTCACCACCGAAGTCGAAAACTACCCCGGATTCCCCGACGGCGTCACCGGCCCGGACATGATGGAGATGTTCCAGAAGCAGGCGGAGCGCTTCGGCACGCGCATCGTCGGCGAAGACATCGTCAAGTGCGACTTTTCCAGGCGGCCCTTCACCCTCACGACTTCATCCGGCGCCGCCGTCAAGGCGCACTCCGTTATCCTCGCCACCGGCGCCGTCGCCAACTGGATCGGCCTGCCCAACGAGATGCGCCTGGCGCGCTCGGGAGGAGGCGTCTCCGCCTGCGCGGTGTGCGATGGCGCGCTGCCCGTCTTTCGCGATCAGGTGCTCGCCGTCGTCGGCGGGGGCGACACGGCGATGGAGGAAACATCCTACCTCACCAAGTTCGCCAGCAAGGTCTACGTCATCCATCGACGCGATCAGTTCCGCGCCAGCAAGACGATGCAGCAGCGCGTGCTCCAAAGCCCCAAGGTCGAAGTCCTCTGGAACAAGACCGTCATCGATGTCCTCGGCGACGACCTCATCAGCGGCATCCTCCTCAAGGACACGAAGACCGGCGAGCAGTCGCAACGCGCCGTCAAGGGCCTGTTTGTCGCCATCGGTCACACCCCGGCCACGACGTTCCTGCAAGGCTCCGGCATCGCGCTTGACGACAAGGGCTACGTGAAGATGCCCGTGCCGCACCGGAGCAACACGAACATCGAAGGCGTCTTCGTGGCGGGAGACGTGGCGGACTCGGTGTATCGCCAGGCGGTGACGGCCGCGGGCATGGGCTGCCGAGCCGCCATCGACGCCGAACGCTGGCTGGCGGAGCAGGGCGTGCATTGAGCGGTGCGTGTCTCAATCCCGGCGGATGTCAGATGATTGAACATTCATGCGGGCGTCACATCGACGGATAGGATCACGATGCCCTCAACTCGAAAGACCACCTCGGGAATCCACCGATGCTTACCCGGCTTCGCATCCGCAACTTCAAGCGCTTCGACGAGGTGGACATCGAACTCGGCGAAACCGTTGTCCTGATCGGGCCAAACAACTCGGGCAAGACCACAGCGCTCCAGGCGCTCGCGCTTTGGGACATTGGGGTGAGGCGCTGGAACGAGAAGCGCAAAGGACAGCCTTCGCCGGAGAAACGCCCGGGCGCGGCCATCAATCGCCGCGACCTCATTTCCATTCCCGTTCCCGACGCCAAACTGCTCTGGCGCGATCTCCATGTTCGCAATGTCGAGGCGTTGGGCAAGGACAGCGACAAGAAGTCTCGCACCGAGAACATCCGAATCGACATCGTCGTGGATGGTGTGACCGATGATCGCGCATGGTCGTGCGGGCTTGAGTTCGACTATGCCAACGAGGAATCATTTTACTGCCGCCCACTACGACTCGGAGGCAACGGCTCATCGCCGCGCATGCAGGTTCCTGATGAGGCGTCGCGTGTTCAAGTCGCGTTTCTTCCTCCAATGTCGGGGCTTGCGGCGGTCGAGCCAAAGTGGGAGCCCGGACGCATAAACGTTCTGATCGGCGAAGGGCAAACGGCGCAAGTGCTTCGCAATCTGTGCTTTCAGATCTTGACAAGCGACTTCTTGATAAGCGAGTCCGAAGGGGAGACATGGAACCGGCTCACCGCTCACATCTCACGCCTCTTTGGAGTGACCCTCGAACCCCCGCGCTACATCGCCGAACGGGGTGAAATCAAGATGTCCTACCTCGAGCCGAGCGGAACTCGACTCGATCTGTCCTGTTCGGGTCGCGGCCTCCAGCAGACCCTCCTCTTGCTCGCGCACCTCTACACGCATCCCCGCACGGTGCTGCTTCTCGATGAGCCTGACGCGCACCTCGAGATCCTCCGGCAACGACAGATCTACCAGTTGCTCACCGAGGTCGCATCGGCGGCTGGTTCGCAGATCATCGCGGCCAGCCACTCAGAAATCGTTCTGGAAGAGGCGGCGGACCGGGACATCGTCGTTGCCTTCGTCGGGAAGCCACATCGCGTGGACGATCGCGGCTCCCAGATCCTCAAGTCGCTCAAGGAGATCGGCTTCGACCAGTATTACCAGGCGGAGCAGCAGGGCTGGGTGCTCTACCTCGAAGGCTCCACCGATCTGGACATCCTGCGCTCCTTCGCTCGAACACTGGAACACCGCAAGGCGATAACGTGTCTCGAACGGCCATTTGTTCATTACGTCGGCAATCAGCCCGACGCGGTGCGCCGGCACTTCCACGGCTTGCGAGAAGCGAAGCGCGATCTCTGCGGGATCGCCATCTTCGATCGGCTGGAGAAGACACTTCCGAGCGACCTAGGCGCGCGCGGCCACATGTGGCGACGGCGCGAACTCGAGAATTATTTCGCCCTGCCCGGCGTACTCGAGGCCTACGCCCTCCACGACGCGTCAGATGATCTCTTCAGCCAGGCCGAGGCGCAGAAGCGCCTCGACCTCATGAACGAACTGATCGCGGACCGCATTCCGCGCATTGCGTTGCGCGACCTCGACGATCCGTGGTGGTTGAACACCAAGATCACGGACGACGTGCTCGATCCGCTCTTCGATGCGTACTTTCGCCGGCTCAAACTGCCCAACCTGATGCGCAAGCGAGACTATCACCAGTTGGCGTCACTTCTCCCCAAAGAGCAGGTCGATGCTGAGATCGGAAAGGTGCTCGACGCCATCGTCGATACGGCGGAGAAGGCGCAACCGAGGCGCGAGTAGTCGCCGCCGTACCCCGCGCACACTGCCGCGCCGCCATCGACGCCAAGCGCCGGCTCCCGGAGCGGGGGGTGCAGTGAGGCTGGCTGCTGATCCCCATCAATGCGACGCTTTACCTTTGCCTCTCAATCCACAATCTCCACCTGCATCACGTTGCTCGTGATCGGCCCGCGAACGGGGTCGGCGGGGTCGATGGCCTGGAGCCATGCGGGGCCCAGCGCGGTCTCGATCGGAACATCCACGGTGATCGTCGCCATGCCATCCGCCTGCGTCACGCCCCCGGCCACGCGAACGAGTGGCTGGAGAAGGTCGATGCAGATGCCCAGCCGCGGAACGAAGGTGCAGCCTTCGCCGGCGCGATTGGCGAGCAGATGCACGGCGCGCCCCGGCCGGGCGCCGTAGACCCTGAACTCGGAAGGTCCGCCGCGCTCAATGGTGCGAATGGTGCGGGGAACCGCGGGATTCTCAATGAGCAGCGGCGACCCCGGCCGGATGATCACGCCGCGCTCGAAATCGAGCCCAACAAAGTCGGCGTAGCCATCGTTCGTGATATCGCCGCTGGCCCATTCGTTGCCGTAGTAGAGGTTCGAGAATCCACCATACTGGACGGTGGCATGGAAGACTGGCTCGAACGATCTTGGATTGACGACGTGCCAACCGACTCCGGTTTCCGCGATCAGCGGTTCAAGCCTGCCGCTTGTCGTCACCTCGGCAAGCGCCATTCCCACACCCCAGAGTCCGTACTGGAACGTCGGCAGGCCGGTGATGCGCGCGTGGACACGTCCCGTTCGCCCGGAGATGACATAGGCCCAGCCCTCGCCGTAGATCCTGGACGTGACGAAACCTGAAGTCACGAGGTCGGGGACGCCATCACCGGTGAGGTCGCCGCCCGTCGCCAACGCATATCCGAAACTGCGGTCTCGCGATTCGGGTCGCTGGATCACATGAGTCTCTCTCGTCCGGCCGTCCAGAATGGTCAGGTGCGGCTCGACATTCGGAAGGGAAACCGATCCGACCACGACCTCATCATGCCCGTCGCGGTTCAGATCTCCCAAGCCTCGAACGCGCCTGGCCGTCGGACTCAGAAGGCGGTGGATCTCGCCGCCATCCTGCCCCGAGCGAATCGAGGTGAAGGCGGCGCCGGTCCACGGCGTTCCGCCGATGAATGCGAAGTCGGGCGTGCCGTCCGCATTCACGTCGCCGACGCCGGAGACGTCCACGCCAAGGAGATCTTCAGGTTCGGCACCCGGGTACTCGAAGAGCAGTTCGCCCGTGCGACCCGAGTAAACGGTGATGATCCCCCGCGACTCGGCCGCGCCGGGGCGGCCGACGATCAGTTCGTCGCCCCCGTCTTCGTCGACGTCGCCGATGAAGGCGCCCGGGATGCTCCACGGAAAACTGCTCTGCCCCGCGAGGGGCTGATCCCCCACCACGCTCCACAGCGCCTCCTGCGTCGCGCCGCTGTAGAGAAACCAGCGCCCGACGCGCACGCCGTCCACCTCGAAGCCCGGATCGGCGATGAAGATGTCATCGTGCCCGTCGCCGTCGGCATCCCCGCCGCTGGCGAGCGAGCGACCGAACTGCACGGATCCCTCCGGCGGCTCGATCACAATGTCAGGCCGGCTCTGCGCCATCACAGGCCCGGCGAGAACAACGATCGCGCCCAGCGCGACCGATACGCAGGCATGACTCCTCTCGAACATGGTTCGTCTCCCTGTGTGTGTTCGCCCGATTGTGCATCGGACGGCTTCTTCGCGCGGGTCGCCACTCGGCCCGCGTTGTCTGTCTTACTCGATGATCTCCACCTGCATCACGTTGCTCGTGATCGCGCCGCGGTTGGGGTCGGCGGGGTCGATGGCCTGGAGCCACGCCGGGCCGAGCGGTACGTTCGGGCCGATCTCGAGGGAGAGTTGTGCGAAGCCCTCGCTGTTGGTGGGGGCATTGCCGAGGCGGTAGATGCGCGGGTCGAGATCGATGCAGATGCCCAGTTGACGGATGAAGGTGCAGCCGTGGCCGGTGAGCGAAGCGAGGAAATACACACGCCGGCCGGGTTGCGCGCCGTGGACGAACAAGGCGTACTTGCGGCCGCGCAGGAGGCTGTAGCTGGCATGGGTGTCAGAGAGGCTCAGGAGTAGGGGTCCACCGGCGAACAGGCCAACCCGCCGCGTTTCCACGCCGCTCGTGCTAATCAGACTGAGCAGGTCAGCAGAGCCGTCGCCATTGAAATGACCGGTGGCGAACTCGTTGCCGTAGACAACGCCTTGGCTGCCTTGAATCAGCGCGGTGGGGTGGTGCCGGATCAGCCGGCCGGTCAGCGGCTCATATATGCTGACCCGGCCGATCCGGTCGGCGAGAACTTCGAACACGTCATCCCCGTTGACGTCGGCGAATTCGATCCGCACAGCACTGAGGCCGAATCGATCGAGCGGTTCAGTGATCGTGCTGACGATTTCAAGCGTTGCGCCGGAGTAGATGTAGATGACGCCTTCACTGCTATCGCGACCTCCGCGCACGGCCAGATCGGGCACGCCGTCGCCAGTGACGTCGGTTCCTCCGGCGAATGTGTAGGCAAAGAAATCCTCGCGCGATCCGCCCGGCGCGCTCAATGCGGTCGTCTCACCCGTTCGGCCCGAAACGATGAACAGCCTCGCATTCTCGTCATACTGACGCCAGGAACCGACCGCGGCGTCATCGTGTCCGTCACCGTCGATGTCTCCGATTCCGCGAATGCGACGTGGATAGGGAACCTCGATGCGATGCAGTTCACTTCCGTCTCGCCCAGATCGAAGCGAGACATGACCGTCGGCGGTGTAATACCGGCCGGTGAATGCGAAGTCAGGCACACCGTCGTTGTTCAGGTCGCCGACGCCACTCACGTCGAGGCCGAGGCGATAGTACTGCTCGGCGCCCTCGAATCGGTGAAGCGCGTCGCCGGTCCGGCCGGAATACACGATCGCGATCCCCGCCGTATCGAGCGCGGCTGGCCGGCCGACGATCAGATCATCGCCGCCGTCGCCGTCGATGTCGCCGATGAACGCGGCGGGGATGAGATAGCCCCAACTCCCCGCATCGCTGCTCAGCGCCTCCTGCCCAACCACAACCCACAGCACCTCGCGCGTCGCCCCGTCGTAGACGAACCAGCGCCCGACGCGCACGCCGTCCACCTCGAAGGCCGGGTCGCTGATGAAGAGATCATCGACGCCATCGCCGTTGGCGTCGCCCCCGCTCGCCACCGAGCGGCCGAACTGCACCGAGCCGGGCGGCGGGTCGATGAGATGCGGCAGGCCTCCCTGCGCCAATGCCCGCGCCGCCAGCGAGCCGACGGCGAGCAATCCCATGGCAGACCAGACCACGATCGACGATGATCCTGTGCGCGAGTTCATGATGAACCTCCTCAAGCAGATTGACCGGTCACCGCATGTCCCCTCCGAAACGGACGGAGGAGCGCACGGCCCAAGGCGAGCCATCGCATCGGAGCCGTGATGAGGCAAGGCGACATTGTCAAGCCAGCCGGACTGTGCGCGTCCGACCCGGCGGCCCATCGGGCAGGGGATGCCCGCAGCGACCGCCTTCAACCGGCTCATTATACCCGATGATCCACCCATCCCCGCCAGAATCCGGCGCTTTCAGGGCGATTTTCCTGTTTCTTTGCAAGTTCTGCGAGAGACCTAATCCACAATCTCCACCTGCATCACATTGCTCGTGATCGCTCCGCGATTCGGATCGGCGGGGTCAATCGCCTGGAGCCACGCCGGGCCAAGAGGCACGTTCGGACCGATCTCGAGGGAGAGTTGTGCGAAGCCCTCGCTGTTCGTGCGCGAATCGCCGAGGCGGTAGATGCGCGGGTCGAGATCGATGCAGATGCCCAGTTGACGGATGAAGGTGCAGCCGTGGCCGGTGAGCGAAGCGAGGAAGTAAACGCGTCGGCCTGGGTGGGCGCCGTGGACGATGAAACGGTACGAGGCTCGCCACCGGAGATCGTAGGAGTAGACGTTGTTGGAGAGACCGAGCAGCAGGGGTGCGCCGCCATAGAGACCGACTTCTCCAGACCGGATCGGGGTGAGGAGATCGGTGAAGCCATCGCCGTTGAAGGCGCCGACGGCAAACTCGTTCCCATACCAAATTGCGGTGTTGAATCCAACCGCATGCCACTGAAGGAGCCGACTTGTGAGCGGTTCGTACACGCTGACTCCGAGCGAATCGCCGATCAGCGCCTCGAAGACGCCATCCCCGTTCACGTCGCCGAACTCGACTCGAACGCCGAAGATGGAGCGCTGTCGCGGGTCGGGAATGCTGTTGGCGATCTCGAGTGTGGCGCCGGACATCACATAGACCATCCGGCTGCTGCCAATCAAGCCGCTGCTGATCAGCAGGTCCGGCACGTCATCGCCTGTCACATCAACTCCGCCGGCCAGGGCATAGCCAAACTCGCCCTCGCGCGAGCCGCCCGGCGGCCGGATCGTCGTCGCTCCGCCGGTCCGTCCAGAGATGAGGTTGACCTGCGGATCATCGCCGTAGCGAGGCGAACCGATTCCCGCGTCCGCATATCCATCGCTGTCAACGTCGCCGATGCCGCGCACGCGGCGGGGGAAAAGAGCGGCGATCTGGTGGAGTTCGCTCCCGTCGCGCCCGGAGCGGAATGAGACCAGACCTTCCTGCCAGTGGCGCGCCACGAACGCGAAGTCGGGCGTGCCGTCGCCGTTCATGTCGCCGACGCCGGCCACGTCCAGGCCGAGGCGGTGATACTGCTCCGCGCCGTCGAAACGATACAACACATCGCCGGCAAGGCCGGAGTACACGACGACGATGCCCGCGGTGTTTGCCGCAGTGGGTCGGCCGACAATCAGGTCAGCGCCGCCGTCGCCATTGATGTCGCCGATGAATGCGGCGGGGATGAGGTAACCCCAACTCCACTCATCATTGCTCAGCGGTTCTTCGCCCACCACGCTCCACAGCACCTCGCGCGTCGCCCCGTCGTAGACGAACCAGCGCCCGACGCGCACGCCGTCCACCTCGAAGGCCGGGTCGCTGATGAAGAGATCATCGACGCCATCGCCGTTGGCGTCGCCCCCGCTC